>Ga0265292_1001594_pt1 | contig 19358 bp, 17 predicted proteins | sample Munlanlewell296A_FD_189080 | JGI IMG/M metagenome (GOLD analysis project Ga0265292, IMG submission 189080) | Leachate microbial communities from a municipal landfill in Southern Ontario, Canada - Leachate well 296A | ecosystem: Engineered > Solid waste > Landfill > Unclassified | place: Canada... | reverse complement strand
GTCTGGCCATCATTCACTGCCAGTGAGTGGGTGATGTTCGCACTCCCCGAGAGTGTCGTTGTCCCGCTCTCCGTCAAATTGTAAATATCATGACCAGCCGTGATGATTGTTTTTCCTGCGCCATCCATAACGAACGTGCTCGATCTGCAGGTAAACGTTCCGTCGGTGAAATCAATATTCCCGCTTACCGTCCAGGTACCTGTACCGGCGATCAATATTTCTGTGCCCGCGGTGACGCCCGTAAAATCAATGTCGCCGGCGATCACCATGTTCGAGTTGTTGATACTGACGTCAAGAGTCAGGTTCTGCGAGTCTGTGGCCATCATGTACAGACCGCCGGAAATCGTAATCGTTCCGGCCCGTGTATAATTAAATCGAGCTGATGTCGAAGAATTTGTGTAGACTTCCACGTTGCCGCCGAACGGTCGAGCGGGAATGTACATGCTGCCTGTGCTCACATCGAACCGTATGATTGCGCTCATCGTGCCGGTTGTAGGAAAATCCGTGACTTGGTTAAGATACGCCAGGCGACCGGCACCTGAAATAGTGCCGTTTAATGTGAGTGTTGTTCCGCCCGTGGAGGTGAGTGAGACGGTCTTGCTGGCGTCAATTGAGAAGATTCTTGTGACGTCCACGGTCAATGTGTTGGCAATCGACACGTCTGAAGATACTGTTGTTGTGCCGCCGGAAATCGTAAGATTCCCGAAGGTGATTGAACCTGACCCGCCGCCAATGGTGCCAGACCCATTCAACGTCACAAGAGGCGTGCCGCTGTTGGCAAAGGCTCCGGTTCCCGCCGTGGTGATGCCGCCGCCGGTCACGATCAACGTTTGGGAGTTATTCATTGTCGCGCCTGCGTCAATGACGATGTTCCCGCCGATCGTGGAGGTTGCGGTGTCATTGGTGGCTGTCGCGTTGTCGTCGATGTGGAAATTGCCACCGGTGGCATCTGTCGTGATGGTTCCGCCGGGAAGGTAAGTTGACCCTGTCCACACGTGCAACTCACTGCCGCTGGCCACGACAAGCGCGCTGGCGTTTGAAGAGAACTGGATGTCAGCATCGTTGTCGCTGTCATACTGCCCCAGGTTGGCATTAGAAATGCTGCCGGTATCTGCCCGGGCGATGACGCGATTTTGGTAGAGGTGCACGTTCGACTGGCTGGTCGCGTTGCTCTTCAACACATGGACAGCCTTCTCAGCTGCGCCGTCGATGTAGACGGTGATGATGTCGCTGGAAACCGCAATGACGTTGGCAATGGAGTACGCGCCGGTACTCGCGGTGCACGTGTCGGAGTACACGCCGAGTCCATTCACCTTGAGCGTGACGGTCTTGTTCGCGGCTGAGCAGTCGATCGGGGTTGTGCCTTCGTCCGAGTAGAGATTGCCGGAGATCGTGATAATGGCGTCAGAGGCGATCTGCCATTGGCGCGGTTCAGTGTACGCACCCACCGCGGCCGGTCCGAGCAAGAAGAGTGCGGGGCTGATGTCTGCCGGATCCATCACATAGGTGAGGTCGTGCAATTCACCGGCCTGCCAGTTGACCTTCCAATGAATGCCGGTGCGGTCGCCAGATGGCGAGGCGGCCTTGCCATTCTGCCCCACTGCCACAATGCCGTACGACGCAGGCACAGACTCAGTGACGTCGCCTTGGTAGTCTTCATTCGCATGGACCCGGAGCGTCACGGTGTAGTTTGCACCCGGGAAAAGTCGCGTCGGGGCGAGGCGCGTGATCTCAAACGGTATGGTGTCGCGAACAAGAATTGTGTCGGTCATCGTGTGCGTGCCCGCGGCGGTTGTGGCAGTGACATCAATACGGTAGTCGCCTAGCCCGGACACGCCGAACACTGCTTCATAGTCAGGCTCGTTCGTCACGGTTGTCGGGCCGCACGTCGATGATGGGGTGATTGTGCCCTGATCTGTGCCGAGTACGGTGACCTGCCCATCCGGCGCTGTGATCGTTGCAGTCAACGCCGCATCACAGACCGTTTTGCCGACCGCATCGACGGTGCCAAATTCAAGCCGGGCCGTTTCACCCGGGTGGTATGTCGCGCGCTCGGTGTTGAACGCGATAACCCCCCAGGCAAACGCCGTCTCTTTCATCACTGTAGTCGTGCCGTCACTGTAGGTGGTCCGAATTGTGTACACACCGGGCTGAAACTGTGGGCCCGGGACAAGGTGCAACTCCTCCATGGTCTTTGTTCCGCGGCGGAATTCTTCTGACACCTGGTATGCGGTGATCTCACTGTCGTGACTTGGACTCAACACCGACACGCCTTGCACCGTCACCTTGGCGTCCGGACGGAATGCAAGGTCAATGCTCGTTGGGTCAACCTGATACCCGGTTTTATACACGCGCAGCTGGGCGTTTTCGTCTCGCGTGAACGCTGATTTCGTCGCCTCAACAAGTCGCGTGCGCTTGGCTTGCCAATCCGCGCTGGTGACCGGCACTGATTCATACGCAAGCCCGGCCTTTTCGGCGCGGACGGATTCATCGACGCTCACAGCCCACGTCCGCGGCTCAACAACTGATCCAAAACTCGCCGGCCCAAACGTCGCCAATGCCGGACTCACATCAGGCGCATCAAATGTGTAGCGGTATTCATAGGTCGTGCCAGCCTTCCAGGACACCTGCCATTCAACAACGTCGTGGCCGTCGCGGGTGACAACCTCGCCGTCGGCTGACAACTGACTTGCCGCCACGCCATCGGACAGCGGTTCAGTAAACGTCCCTGTGTAGTCTGCCGCCGGTGTGACGCGAATGACATTCACGTACTCGGCCTTGGGGTTGATGCGAGTCGGGGCCTGACGCTCAAACACGTCTCCGCCGGCCGGGGCAACGGTCAGCTGGGTTACCACAGATTTCGTACCTTTTGAGGTGGCATTGTTGAGGGTGAGCGTGTATGCACCTGTCTGGTCAGCCACGAAATGTGCGGTGTAATCTGGGGCATTGGTCAATGATTCCGGACCACAGGCTGACGACCTGGCAATCGCGTGGTCGGCTGTGGTCAGTCGCTGCGTCGTGCCATCGGGTTTTGTGACGGCCAAGCTGAGCGACGCGTTGCACACGGTCTTGCCGGCGTCATTAACCACGCCCATGGCCACCGGCACCACATCGCCCGGTTGGTACACGGACTTTGGCGTATTGATGGACGCAATACCGTACGAGAACGTTTGTTCGGTCACAGTTGTGTTCAGAAGTCCGTGCTTGGTTGATCGGAGCACGTATGTACCCGGTGCCACGCGATACCCCGGCTTGAACGTCACACGCACGCCATCACTCACGACCGCGGTCTGCAATGGCGCGTTCACCACACGACCGTTCGCGTCGAGGAGCTGAAGTCCGTCGAGCGACTTCTGATCAATGATGACAACCGGCGTTTCAGTGGTTGAAAAAAACCGCGCCAACTCCTGGCCAGCCTGCTTGGCCACGTGCAGGTCCAGGCGGACTCCGTCAACCAGTACCGTGGATGGCGTAAACTCTCCGTCAGCGCTCACCCGCAACCGAACGTGGAACTTTGCAAAATCAGACGCGCCAAGACCCGTCGGCAGCGCGCTCTTCCAGTAACCGCCGTTCGTGCGATTGTCTAGGCTGTCGCGAATGAGGATCGTCGTCAGTGCCGTCCAGTTTGCACCGCTATCAGTGGAATACTCGGGCACGACGACTCCCGCGCTGTCCTCACCTGCCAACGCCCCAAGTGAAACAACAACATCAGCGCCCGTGACTGCCATACCCCGCACGAGCTTCTTGCCTGAAAACGACTCACAGTGCAACGTGTCATCCACCGTGATGGCGCCAAATGAACCGATCTGCGCCGGTTGGTATATAAAGGAGGCAGAATTCGCTGCCGTGAACTGCTTTTGGCTGGCGCCAGCGGCCAAGTCAATGGTGCGCGCCCGATCGGCCCCTTCCCAACCAGAGCACGTCGCAGGCGCCCAGCTTACAAGCTCGCTACTGGACTGTGCCTGCACGAGCGCTGGTAACGCCCAAACCCCAAAAACAGCCAGAATCGCGAATACAAAAAATCCCCCCACGCTCCTAGCCACCTGTCGCTGCTGAAACCAGTGAGGCGTATGGAAATATCGGGACTGATGAAAAAAGGTGTAAGACCCCATAGAGAGAGCGTTCATGGGATATAATAGCACGGAACCGAAGTGACTTCTACTACACCACAAATGCACGCTCGCGTTGACGCTCCCGCCGGGACGCGGTACACTTTCAAGCGTTCTCTCTTTCCCCATGCCGAGCACGCCTCCCATCGACGAAATTTTCAAACTCGCAGTCAAGCAAAAAGCTTCTGACGTGCATATCATTTCCGGTATGCACCCGATTTTGCGTATTGATGGGGAGCTCGTGGCGCTGGAAACCTACCCCATTCTGTCAGCCAAGGACACGGAAGCCATGTGCCACGCGCTGGTGACGGAAAAGCAGTGGACCTCATTTGTGGAAGACCGCGAACTCGACATCTCCTACGAAATTCCCAAAGTCTCCCGCTACCGCGTCAACATGCTGTGGGAAAAAAACGAGGCCGGGCTGGTGGCGCGCATCATTTCCTCGACCATCCCGACAATGGAAGAGCTCGACATGCCTAAAATCGTCTTTGACCTCATCCGGTTGAAGCAGGGCTTGATCTTGGTCACCGGGCCGACAGGCTGCGGCAAATCAACGTCGCTCGCGGCCATGATCAACCTCATCAACAGGGAACGTCACGCCCACATTGTGACGCTCGAAGACCCGATCGAGTTCATTTACACCCCGGACAAGTCAATCATTCGCCAACGCCAGCTCGGCACCGACATGCTTTCGTTCGCCCAAGGCTTGAAACATGTGCTGCGCCAAGACCCGAACGTCATTCTGGTTGGTGAAATGCGCGACTTGGAAACGATCGCCTCCACCATCACGCTTGCCGAAACCGGCCACTTGGTGCTCGCCACCTTGCACACGTTGAACGCCGCGCAGACCGTGGACCGCATTATCGACGTCTTCCCGCCCTACCAACAGCCACAGGTGCGGCTGCAGTTATCGCTCTTCTTGAAAGGCATTGTCTCGCAAATGTTGTTGCCCAAAGTGAATGGCGGACGCGTGGCAGCCCGTGAAGTGCTCATCAACACACCGGCCATTTCCAACTTGATCCGCGAAAACAAAATCGCGCAAGTTAAAACGGCGATTCAAACATCGGCTGACGAAGGCATGGTCACTATGGATCAGTCCGTGAAGCGCTTGTTTGAAGGCGGAATGATCAGCGAAGAAGTTGCAGTGTCCTACATGAACAACCCGCAAGTCTTGGCGACGAACGGCTCGTAGTACACAGGCAGTTTTTTAGCGTCCAATGGTGGCGAGCAAGGCAATTCCTGCCACACCCATAATCCCGGTAATGATCCAACCCAAGGCATTCGACAGTGGGCCATTGGTGTTTTTGGCCATCACTTTTTTGTTGTTGCTGACGAGCAAGAGAACCACGAGCAGAGGCGGCGCGACTAACCCGTTGAGCACGGCGGTGAAGTAGAGCATTTGGAACGGTGCAATCCCCAAGAAGTTAATGGCTGCACCAATCACCATGGAGATGGCGATTGTAATGTAAAACGCGTGCGCCTGGCGGAACTTGTAGTGCAAGCCGGCTTTCCAACCCAAGGCTTCAGAAAGCGCGTATGACGCCGAACCGGCCAGGACTGGCACGGCGAGCAATCCGATACCAATGACGCCGACTGCAAAAAGCAGGTAGGTGATGTTGCCGGCGAGCGGACGCAGCGCTTCGGCTGCCTGATTCGCGGTTTGAATGTCGGTGATGCCGTGGAGGCCGAGTGTTGACGCGACCGTGACGATGATGAAAAACATAACGAGGTTGGAAAAGAACATGCCGACCACATTGTCGATGCGCATAGCCCGAAGATCAGCCAGCGTCACCCGGGGCATACCCTTGCCATAGCCGCGAACACGGTGTTGCGCCAAGTCTTCTTCAGCCTCTTGATCTGCTTCCCAAAAAAAGAGGTACGGAGAAATGGTTGTGCCCAAAACGGCGACAATGTTGAACAGGTAATCACGCGAAGTGGAAAAACTTGGCAGCAATGTTTTCACCGCGATCTCGTGCCACGGTTGGCGAACAAGGAACGCCACGATGATGTATGCGAAAAGCGAGAGCGTGAGGTATTTGAGAATTTTTGCGTAAGCCGGGTAGGGCACGCGGATCTGCAAAAAGAGCGAAATACCGGTGATCACAACAAGCCACACAATGAACGGCACGCCAAGCACGAGCTGGCCAGCAGCAGCCATGGCCCCAAGGTCAGCGCCAATATTGATGGTGTTCGCAAGGAAAAGCAGAAAGACTGCGCCGTAGAGAATTTTGCGCGAGTAGTGCTTACGAATCACGCCCGCCAAACCCGTGCCGGTGACCATGCCGATGCGCCCGCACATCTCTTGCACTGCCGTCATGAACGGGAACGAGAACAGCGCCAGCCAGAGTTGGTTATAGCCAAACTTCGCACCTGTTTGCGAGTAGGTGCCAATGCCCGAGGGGTCATCGTCTGCCGCGCCAGTCACAAAACCTGGACCAAATATTTTGAAAAATCGGCGCAGGCGGGACATAGTTGAAGTATACCACTTGAAACCTGATCCTGATGTATGGTACGGTGCACCCCGCGTCCTTCGCGCGCCCGTAGCTCAATGGATAGAGTACTTGGCTTCGGACCAAGGGGTTGGGGGTTCGAGTCCCTCCGGGCGCAAAGGTCTTGTCCCTCGCGGGGCGTTAGCTCAATGGTAGAGCAGCTGCCTCTTAAGCAGCGGGTTGGAGGTTCGAGTCCTCCACGCCTCACCACGGAATCGACACCTCAGAGCGGGGTGGTGGTTCCTTTTCCTTCGCACCTGTACGTGAACGTTAAATCAGAGCGCAAGATTGAAGCAATTCTCGCTCACCTGGAAAACCTGGAACAGAAAATCGACAAGCTCGGCCGCTAGTTTTCGGTGAACAGCAGGGCGTTGGGGATCGCACGCCCCGGGCCGACTTTGTAGCTGCCGCGGTACCACAGCGCCGACGAACCGCCGCCGTCCAAATTGATGGCGTAGTCCATACCCAGCGCCGTCATGACCTTGGCTGAGTCCACGACCGTGGCGCCGTGCACAACCATGAGGTGAACTTGTGTGCCGCGGAAAGCCAACGCCGAGCGCGCTGACTTTACCGTGCGTTGCTTGGTATCAAGTGTCGACACGCGCAAGACGTTCTTCTTGGCGTTCACGAGCAGCGGCCCGTTGGAAATTGCCGCCGTGGTGTTGGCGGCAGAGAGCGCAGCCACGGCCTGGAACGAATTGAACACTGACGCATCAGGGTAAATTTGCCAATGCTTTGTGGCGTCAAACGTCACGAGCGGCCCGGTGTTGAACCGATTCTGTTTCTGGTTCACGTAAATTCCCTTGCGCGCGTTCAGAATCATCCAGTAAAACCCGCCAGCCTGTCCGGCGCACGAGGGATACTCGCGCGGGCAAAAATACGTGCCGTTGATGCCGGCGAACGCCTTGGCCTCCTGCACGTACGAAAGCAACGAGCGTGTCTGGCACGGCTGCTGGTAGCAACTGGACTTGTTCGTGCCCGTGAGCGTGAGGATGCGCAGTTTCGGATTCGCCAAATCAATGACCAAACGGTCGACCACGTAGCGTTGACCGCCCGCGGTAATGGTCTGGCGGACAAAGCGATCGTAGCGCTGAGTTGCAGCGGAAGCCGCGACCGGGGAAAGTGCCGCGGCGAGGGTTATGGCGAAAACGAGGTGGATAGGACGCATGGTGGTTTGGAGTGTACCACAACCAGCCCTGAAGAAAAGGTGATATGGTACACTTCAGCCATGGACCGTATTGACCTCCACACCCATTCAACATTTTCCGACGGCGTGCTCACACCAACGCAGCTGATCCGGCGTGCAGCAAAATCCGGCGTGCGGACACTTGCGCTGGCTGACCACGACACGATCGGCGGCTTGACCGAAGCTGCACGTGCGGCAAAAAAATACGGTGTGCGACTGATTCCTGGGATTGAAACAACTGCGCGCTACAAAAATTTCAACCTTCACATTCTCGGTTTGGGCATTGAATCAACCGCGCCGTCCATGCGCCGCTTGCTCGCCGCACAAACCCGGGCCAGGATCATCCGCGCGCAACGCATGACAAAACGCCTGCAGAAAGTCGGTTTCCATGTGAGTTGGAAAGACGTCCAGGCGGCCTCACTTGATACCATCGCGCGTCCAAATATTGCAAATGGCGTTCTGAGACGCCGCGAAAATGCCGCCCGACTCCGCCGCGAATTTGGCCGCGTGCCAAACTTTCACGATTTTATTGGAGCGTACATTGTTCCTGGAACGCCTGGATATGTTGAAAGTGTCCGCCCCACGGCCCAACAAGCCATCGCTGCCATCCACAAAGCCGGCGGCCTGGCAGTGCTCGCGCATCCGTTTGGCATGGCCAACGACACAAAGTTCATTGGCAACCATGCAGGGCGCTGGAACATTCTGTCAGACCTTCTCGCGCAGAACTTTGACGGCCTGGAAGCGTACTACCGCGGCACCACCAACGCACATATGAAAAAATTCCGCGTGCTCGCCCGTCGCCACAACCTCGTGCTCACCGGCGGCAGTGATTTTCATGACCCAAAAGACGCCACGCTCGGCTCCTACATGGCGGGCCGAAAAATTCCGACGTCTATTTCAACGCTTCTTTAAGATTTTTCCCAGCTTTGAATTTGGGGATCGTGACCGCAGGCACGTCAATTTTTTGCGTTGGGTTTTGCGGATTCACACCCTGTCGCGCTTCACGGCGGCGCGTGAGAAAGGTGCCAAAGCCGGTGAGTGACACTTCTCCGCCCGCGCGCAATGTTTCAGTAACGGTATCTTGAAAGGCGTCGAGCATAGACTCGGCCTGCTGCTTTGCTACGCCAGCTTTCTGGGCAATCTGCTCGGCGAGGTCGTGCTTGTTCATACGTTCACTACGCGTTGAATATTTTTGATACCGGTCGCCAACCCTGTAGCGTCGTCAATTTCAATAAACGCGGCATTGATCACCGCTGGTCCATCGGTCGGAATCTCAAGTGCGGCTGGCATGCCAGTACGGAAACGCTTAAGTGAATCTTCTTTGTTGAATCCAATCACGCCATCGTATGCGCCACACATACCAAGGTCAGACAAATATGCCGTACCGCCGGTGAGTACGCGGCCGTCGGCAGTGGGAACATGCGTGTGCGTGCCAACAATGGCGGAAACGCGGCCATCAACATGCCAACCCATGGCTTGTTTTTCACTCGTGGCTTCAGCGTGGAAATCAATGATGCGAGCGTCCACGGGCACGTGCGCATACTCCGCCAAAATTTTATCAATCGCTTGAAACGGCGAATCAACGCCTTCACCCAAAAACACGCGGCCAACCAGGTTGATGACCAGCAGACGCTTGGTGCCCACCGTGAAAATCCGCGCGCCTTGACCAACCGCACCGGCCGGATAATTTGCCGGTCGCACCAATGGCACGCGGTCGTCCTGAAGCAACAAGTACGCTTCAGGTTTATCCCACACGTGGTCGCCGGTCGTCGCAATTTCCACCCCAGCATCAAACACAGGCTGAAGTGTTGCCTGGGTGATGCCGCGACCGTGCGCAATGTTCTCGACGTTGGCAATTATGACGTCAGGCTGCAACTCGGCCTTGAGCTTGGGCAGCAGAGAGACTACTGCCTCGCGGCCGATGCGCCCGACAATATCGCCGAAGAAGAGGACTTTCATCGAGCGGGCATTTAGCGAGCGTACTCCACAATGCGTTTCTCACGGATGACGATGACGCGAATTTCTCCGGGGTACTTAAGCTCGGCCTCGATCTTGCGGGCAATATCTTGCGCCAGTTTGAGCGCGGCATTGTCGTCCACTTTTTCCGGGGTGACAAAGACGCGAATCTCGCGACCAGCCTGGATGGCAAACGCCTTGTCCACGCCTTCAAAGCCGGTGGCGACTTTCTCGAGTTCTTCCAAACGCTGCACGTACTGTTCGTAGGTGTCTTTGCGTGCGCCCGGTCGTGCACCAGACACCGCATCAGCAGACTTCACAATGGAGCCTTCGAGCGTGTGCGGTGAGTCTTCATGGTGCGCAATAGCAATGTAGGCCACTTCTTCAGGAAGCCCGAACTTTTTCATGATCTCGTAGCCGATTGTGGTGTGCGCGCCCTGCACCTCGTGGTCCACGGCTTTCCCAATGTCGTGCAGCAATCCGCCCTTTTTCGCGTAGGCCACGTTCGCGCCCATTTCTTGGGCCAACATGCCGGCGAGCAGGGCGACTTCAATGGAGTGACGCAACACGTTCTGGCCGTATGAGGTGCGGTACTTCAGGCGTCCCAGAATTTGAATCAACTTGGGGTCCAGCCCGGCCACGCCAGCTTCGTAGGCTGCTTCTTCACCGGCCTTCTTAATGTCGATAGCCAATTCTTTCTTGGCTTGTTCAACAGCTTCTTCAATGCGGCCCGGGTGAATGCGGCCGTCGGTAATCAATTTGTCGAGGGCGCGTTTGGCCAGGTGGCGGCGAATCGGCGAAAACCCGGAAATGACAATTGCTTCCGGGGTGTCATCCACGATGATTTCCACGCCAGTGAGCTGTTCAAGCGCTTTAATATTGCGACCCTCACGGCCAATGATGCGACCCTTGAGTTCGTCGTTCGGCAGTTGCAATACTGTGGTGGTTGTTTCAACGGCATGCGAACTGGCCACGCGTTGAATCACACCGGAAAGCATGACTTTGGCTTCGCGCTCCAAGTCTTCCTGGCTTTCCGCCTGCAACTTGCGAATGCGGTGGGTGAGCTCGTCTTTCATTTCGTTCTCAGTCCGCTGCATGACGGTTTCTTTGGCCTGCTCGCGGGTGAGCTCGGAAATTTTCTCGAGGCGATCCATTTGCTCCACGCGAATTTTCTTCACCTCTTCTTTGAGGTGCTCAAACTGCGCCTGCTTTTCGGTGGTGACCTTTTCTTTTTGCTCGAGCTCAATCAACTTTTGGTCAAAGGTTTGCTCGCGGCCTTCCAACCGGCTTTGCATGTGCGCCAATTCAGACCGGCGCGTTTGTTCTTCACGCTTGGCCTCTTCGATAATCTTGAGCGACTTTTCCTGAGCTTCGAGCAGCAGTTCTTTCTGCTTGTTCTTGGCTTCAGCGATTAAGCCTTGGGCCTTGGCTTCAACAGACTGCGCTTCGCGGATGGCCCACGACTTGCGCAAGAAGTAGCCGGCAATCATGCCAGCAGGAATTCCGATCGCAATGAGTGCGATTAATATGGCTGTAAGTGACATATGAGAGATGGTTCATGAGAAGTGAGATAACTGCCTCACGCTACCACTGCGCGGAATTTTTTGCAAGTCCTAGCCAAAAAACTCCTCTAATCCAGCTTTTCTCGGTCCATCCTAAGATACACGACAGAACGATGCTGAATGGCGAGAATCTTCACAACGCTTTCTTCAATGCGAAAAATAACGCGATAATCACCCACGCGGAGTTTGCGGTACCCCTTGAGAGAGTGTCGTAAGGGCTTGCCAAACTGTTCGGGGTGGGTCGTGAGTTTGGTTTCAATGGCACGCTGAATACGCCCGCGCTCTGATTTGCCGAGTCGCGGAATATCCACCTTCGCCACCGCTTCGTGGTAGCGAATGGTGAACGTCATGTCCAGGCTTGCTTGGGTGAAACGAAACGCGCCCTGGGGGTATCGCGTTTTTCAGCAATGGCGTTCCACACCTCGTCCTCCTCAACTTCAAGTCCCCGCTGCAGGAGTTCTGCCGCTTTTGTCGCCTGGGGAACCTCATCACGTTCAGCCAAGTACGCCAAGGCCTTTTCGAGGTTGCTGGAAAGCGAGATGTTGAGTCGGTGTTTGGTAGTGGGCATGACACTAGTGTATCAAAAGTGTATCACTTGTCAACTCTCAACAAAAAACCGCCGGTTTATGGCCGGCGGTCTTGAATGTTCACTCTTAACGATTCACCCAACGAATTCCGCTCGAATTTGCCGTACTGCCTCCATACCCCTCACCATACCAACTCATTGGCGTTTCACTGAAAATCGACAAACGCTTCTTCGTTGTCACATTGTAGCTGGCGAGTGTGTTGGTGCTCGTTGTAAAAACAATGAGGTCCGCCGGGTACCAAAGCTGACCCTGACCAAAGTCGCTGATACTCGCAACAGATCCTTTAGCCAAGTCAAAGATGACGCCGGAAGTTTTTTGGTCCTTTGTTGAATACGTCCGCAAAAGAATCTTCCCATTGTCCGGTGCCCATGGGTAAGAACCACCTGACTGGAATCCGGAAACCACATTCGGCGTAACCTCACCAGTGAGCACATTGCGGAACGCCAACGCGTACGCCGATGCATAGGTACTCGTCTTTCGATTATAGGCAAAAGCAACAAGCTGGTTGTTCGGAGAAATTGAGTCTGGCGTCAGAGAGATATATGGCGTTTCAGTGGCGTCAGGTAGTGAGGCTTCGTCAACCAGAAGTTTTGTGGCCGAGATTGCTCCGTCTGATAAACGAATTTGGTCGTAGAACCATTTCACTTTTTGTTGCTGTCCGCCTTGGTAATGGTTCTTGTCGCTGTATAAGACTTCAAGCATAGTCCCATTTGAGGGGAAGCCAACGAGCTGGGGCTGCGTTACGTATGCGCCGAGATCATGGACCTGCTTATCGGCGAGTGTGACGGATTTCAGCAACTGATTTTTTTCTCCGGATTGATCGCCCGGGATGACAAACGCAGCGGTGTTCGTTTCCGCGTTGTAGAGCAAGTCCGCGATTGAGGGAATATCACCATTGAACAAATGGTCTTTGTCGTATTGGAGGATTGTCTCTACTTTTTTCGGTGTTGAAAAACTCGTGCGGTAGATGCCGACGAACGGGTAGGGAGACGAGCCGCTCATAACAAAGAGGACGCTGTCGCCGTCAGAGCCATAGCGAAAAAATGAGGGGCGATTCGGCACCACGGGCAAACTGAGGGTCGTCTGTAAATCAATCGTGCTGAGCTGCGCCGTTTGAACAGTTTTCCCTGTCGCGGCGTTGACCTTGGCCAAGCGCGTTACTAATTGGTCGGATGACTTGGAATACGAAAAGGCCACAACTTTTGCACTCGAGGTTGTGAATGGTCCGACCGGGGCGTCATAGAGTGCTGTTGGTGTTGCTGTCGATGTATTTGTATTTGTTGCGTTTGTGTTGGTCGTGCTCGTGTTACTATTCACAATGGTGTTAACGTTCGATGTTGCCGTATTCACAGTGACGTTCGTATTTTTTGTTACAGCAAACGGCTGCTTGATGAGCACGTACCCAACGCCAAACGCTGCCACCATAGCAACGACAATCAAAATGGCTGGGAGATACGCGACGCCGCGGGTATTTGGGTGGGTCATAATGTTACTAAATTATTTTGTGAAGGTAAGGGTGGCAAGAATGGTATTAAGAACATTAAAATTTCCAGTTGCTCCACCCAGAAGCTGAATATCTCCATTTCCCCATTCATAGATACTTCCATTTACATCTTTTGCTGTGCCTCGGTTAACCCAGCCGGATGGCTCAACAGTAAAAACAATTTTTTCTTTCGGCGTAGGTTTCACTGCCCATGGAGTAGAGAGGTCAGGTGTGTATACCGTAGAAGTTGTTGCCCTACCTCCGACGCTTGTGATTTGACCAGTACTCGGATCCCACTTACCGTCTTGAAATAAACTGGGGGAGTTTAGATAAGAGATTACCATTGCGCCATCTTTATCTAGAGAATCACTCAATTGAGTGAAGACGAGAGGCTTTCCATCAAGAGAAGCGCTATTGACCTCCACTTTTACCCAGGTGCTTGGGTATTTAATACTGAACCCATACTTGGTATTCGTATACGTCTTCCAGTCGGCGGTGACGTCTGTAAAAACAAACGTCGAGAGAACCTGTGCCTCTAACTGTTTACTCATCGGTTCAGTATTGGTTTCGCATGATCCGAACGAAATGAAAAGAGTCGCACCAGTCAATGGTAAGCGGTAATATCTCATTCCACAGCCTGCATCGGCGTAGCTATATGCGTACCCTGACTTTGGACCAACAGTTGCCTGCACAACGTCACTGAATTCATTTTGACCACTCGTTAAGTCGTCAGCGGAATACTGCTTATTACTTACGTCAACAGAAATGTCGCCCATGGTTTCATTGGTGAAACTGGCGCGCTGTGATGTTTGTACTCCCCCAACGTTAAATTCTGAAGGGTAGCGAAAATTAAATCCGTAGGTAGTATTCGTGTACGTTTTCCAATCGGCAGTAGGAATGACAGTAGTATTGGTGTTGACTGCCGTGTTTGTATTCGCCGCCGGGCAATTGGCAAAGGCACAATTCGGGCCGGTGCGGCCGACAGAGGATCCGTCAGGACAGAGTTTGGCTTCCTCCGTACAGGCGACAATGTTGGTGTTCTCACTCTTTGAAAGAAATAAATCCGTCTGCGTTGAAATCGCGTAGCCAATTCCGGCAGCTGCGGCAACAGCCACAATAACAAAAAGAAGGGGTAAAAGTGCGAATCCCCGCTGGTGACGCTTGTTCATAGTTGTTTGCATAAAAAATCTCTGCCTGAAGAATAGTTGAATTCCACGCCACCGTCTAGTCAATCAGCGTGGTGTTCAAAAACGTAAACGAGTCGACCATGGCCTGTTCTGTTGCGTCCAGGGTCATATCGCCGTAGAACTCAAACGCCAAGAAGTTGCCCGGTCGCTCAACAACAATGGCCACAGTCTGCGGCGTGCAAGCAAGCGCACTGCCATTGCGCGAACACTGTTGGTACGCGAATTTCTTAGCCGCCACGCCGCCAAGTGTTGCTGCGCCCACAGCCTCTGTGCCGTGCCATGTGGTAAGGTGTTCGTCAGCGCCTCGTGTTTGATACAGCACGGCCGCCACGTTGGTTTTGGTCGCGTCTTGAAAAAACGCTCCCTCATCGGTTGTCTCTGCGGTGAGCGTACGCGGATACCGCAGGCGAAATTGCAAATCCGGACCGGTGTACGTCCACCAATTATCTGTCACGTCAGCGTTCGTGTTCGCGTTCACCTTTGGTACCGGCGCAATTTTTTCGCTCTCATTGCTAGTGGTCGTTACATTCGTCTGCGAAGGTGCCTTCTTTGTCTTTGTCCACACCAAGTACCCAAGCCCGGCAATAAGTAAAACGACGACGACGCCAACAATAACGCGGGGTAAAAGACCGCGACGTTTTTCAAGATACCCGGGATACAGCATGCTTAGCTTTTATAGATAACAAGCGGCGTACCAACGGGCGTCCAGTTGTACACCCACTCGGCTTCTTTAAGCGGCTCGCCCACACAGCCGTGGCTGCGCGGCTTCACGCCAAAGTCATTGTGCCAATAGACGCCGTGCAGCGAATAGTCGCCTTTGAACCACAAAATGTTCGGCACGTTCGGGACGTAATACCCCCGACCGGACATTTTTTGCTTTTTGGTTTTACCGTAGATGCGGAATGTGCCGGTCGGCGTCCAATTGTTAATGCCCGGCGAAATTTTCGACGAGTACACGAGTTGGCCGTTGTCATACAAGTACTCCACCATCTTGGTGAGATCGACAGCGATGACTTTTCCTTTGCTGATTGGTGCGGGCGGGGGTGCAACAGAAATCATCGCCGGTTCTTCTGTAAAGAATGGCAACACCGTGACGTCGTCGGTCAGCGCAAGCACATTCTGTTCAATGAGCGTCGTGGCTTTTTCAATATCGAGTCGGCGACCAGGCTTGCCAAACTGCAAGACCTCGGTTTTATTTTTGCTCACAAGTAGGCGCTGCGGCGTGGCAGGCTTATCTACTTCAACGGCAAGATTTTCCAAATACGTGTTGATTTGATCTTCATCCAACCCAACGGCTGACTGATCGTCTGCCGGAAGCGTCAATGAACTCAACACGCGCACGCCAGCCACGGGCGGCCTGCTCACGAGCCAATGCTTGAGCGTGTCACGTGTAAGGGCGAAAGTTTTTTTGTCGGCGCTGAGTGTGTATGTTTTCGCGAGCAAGCGGGCTGCATCGTCGCGGGCGGAAACCAAATCTTGCGTCCGCACGCCGGCTTCGCTCGGCACGAGCGGCAAGTCAGCCAGTGCAAGTTTGCCCTGTGTCACAAACGGCGTAAGTTGTTGACGCAAACCATCTTCATCAAGACGAAACCCGGGATGATCTTCAACAATCGCCACGTCGTTTCCCTCAACACTCAGTTGCGCATTGGCCGGCGCAAATCCCAGCCGCGCCTCATAGTCTTTCAGGATGCGCGCTAAAATTTCAGATTCCCAGTGAAACTGCAATGGCACGGAGGAAAATTCCGATCGCATCGCTGACGTGACTGACGCATCAACGTGGTACGCAATCCCAAGTTCGCCTTCGCTCGGCGTCAGCACGGTTTGCCCGATGACCAGGCGAGGTTGTGGTTTTTGGGCCAGGTAATTCCAAACTTTGTCGCGCGCCTGCTCGGCCGTCAGCCCGCCGACCGCCACCGGCCCCACGTGCACGCCAGGGAAAATCCGGTTTTGAAATGCCACGGAAAACGCAAAAAACGCCGAGGTGAGGATGAACATCGACCACAACCAATGATGCATGCCAATCCGGCGGATTTTTGTTTTTCTTTGCATTTCCCTTTTATTTCGTTTATTTCACTAGCATTATACCACACTTTTTACGTTTTTGCAAGCCCAAAAAGAGCGCGAGTCGACCCGAGCTCCCTTTGTGAAACGTGTTAAACCTTGCCGGTGATGATCTTGTCGACCAAGCCGTACTTCTTGGCTTCGTCAGCAGTCATCCAAAAATCGCGGTCGGTGTCATGCTTGATCTTGGCGAGGGGTTGGCCGGTGTGCTTGGCCAAAATTTGGTCGAGCCGGTCGCGGATGCGCAGAATGTGCTCGGCCTGAATTTTAATGTCCGCCGCCTGGCCTTCAGCACCACCCATGACTTGGTGGATGAGCATTTCGGCGTTGGGCAAAGCAAAGCGCTTGCCCTTGGCACCGGCCGCAAGCAGCGTCGCGCCCATAGACGCGGCCACGCCAACACAAATGGTCACCACATCGGGTTTCACATATTGCATGGTGTCGTAAATGGCCATACCGGCAGTGACTGAACCACCGGGTGAGTTCACGTAGATCTTAATGTCTTTGCTCGCGTCTTCGCTTTCCAAGAACAACAGTTGTGCGATGACGGTGTTCGCCACGTGATCGTCGATTGGATCGCCAAGGAAAATGATTCGCTCTTTCAGGAGGCGCGAGTAAATGTCATAGGCGCGTTCGCCATAGCCGGATTTTTCAACGACCATGGGGATGAGGGTTTGGTTGCGGGGGTTGTGTGGTTGGGTCATAACGGTGGTGAGTATATCAAAGGTAAGAACGCTCGGCTAGGTTTGGGAAATTTTCCATCCTTCGGCTGACTGCTCGAGATGACCTCGTACAATAAAACCTGCAGATTTTTTATGTCCGCCCCCGCCGTACTTCTTGGCCAGCGCAGCGACGTCCATGCCTTCGTATGTGCTGCGGTAACTGCCTTTCACTGTATCGCCATCTTCACGTAAGACCAGAATGGCTTTGGCGCCGTCCAGGTTATTAAGAAAATTTGCAATGCCGGTGGCACCTTCTTCATCTGTTTCGCATTCGAGCAAATCTTTTTCCGTGATAGCGGTACTGACCACGCCGGTTTCGGCATCAACTGACAGCCGCGACAACGCGCGACCCCACAACTTGAGCATGCCAAGTGATTTATTTTTGATGGTGCGATCGCCGATGCGCATGATGTTCGCGCCAAAGCTGCACAGGTGGGCAGCGACTTCGAGCGAGCCCGCGGTGGTGGCGAGATTTTGAAAACTCCCGGTGTCCGTAAGAATGCCGGTGAGCAAGCACGTGGCAATTTCTTTGTTCATTTCCCAACGCGCAAAACTCATAAAGTAAAACACAAGTTCTGTTGTCGAAGCGACCTCAAACGAAATAATCGACAGGTCGCACACATCAACGCCATCCACCAGCGTGTTGGTTTGGTGGTGGTCGAAGTTTACAAACACGGTTTTGCTGCGATCCCGCTGTGCAAACTGTTCGGTCAACCCTGTCCGCATGACATCGCCGCCGTCGAGGAACATGATGCAATCGAAATCTTCCATCTGAACCTGCGCCCGATCAGTGACGAGCGCCCCCACGCCCGGCAAAAACTGTAAATACGCGGGTGCCGGCTCAGGCGAAAAACACGTCGCGCTTTTCCCCTGCAGCTCCAGGGAAATTTTCAGTGCAAAAATCGAGCCCAGGCTGTCGCCGTCCGGGCCAGCAGGACTCACGAGCAGGAAGCGCTTCCGCTGCTCGAGCAGTGTTTTCAGTTGTGCGAAATTCGGATGATCCATACAAGAAGCACCCGACTGTACCGTTACTCGCCGAGTGTGTCAAGGAGTCGGTTCAGACGCTCCGCCTTTTCTTCGCTTTCGTCGTGCATGAATTCGATGAGCGGCACGTGATCCATGTGGAGCCGGTGGTTGAGCAGGCGCTGGAACGCCCCTTGCTGCGGCACGAGCGTGGGCCAAATTTCCGCCCGCCGTTCGACCGGCCAAATTGAAAGAAAGACACGGGCGTGCTCCATGTCCACGGACGTTTCGACGCGGCTGATCGTGACCATCACACCGTGCGGCAACTCCAGCTCTTTGACGAAGAGTTGGGCGAGTTCGCTGCGGACGAGTTCGTTGACTTGTTCCTGACGTCGACTCATACCACGAGCTTGGCGGCGATCACGTTTTGATCGTAGCACTCCAACGTGTCACCAACTTGGACCAGGTTAGTGCCCTGCAGTTTCATGCCGCACTCGTTGCCTGATGTGACTTCGCCGGCGTTCTGCTTGTCCTTTTGCAACTGGGCAATGCTCGCCTCAGCAACGACTTTTCCGCCGCGCAGCACGTGAATTTTTTTCTGGTTCACAAATTTTCCGTCAGTCACTTTACCGCCAACCACCTGCGAGGCGGCGTCATTTTTGAACAGCGCCAGCACGTTGAGCTTGCCGAGCGACACTTCAACAATTTCCGGCTTTAATTTTGACTCCAGCTCTACCCGCACGCGTTCGATCAAATCGTAAATCACCTTGTAGGTTTCAATTGTGAATTCCTGCCCGCGCGCCACGGAATCCGCGGACGGCGTGACCGCCACGTGGAACCCAAGTAACAGCGCGCCAGACGTTTGCGCCCGCAGCACGTCTGCTTCGGTGATGTTGCCCAACCCTTTGTGAATGATCACGGCGGACACTTCCGGGTGTTTGAATTTGCCGAGCGCCGATTCAATGGCTTCGAGCGAACCGAGCGTGTCGGCCTTGAGCACGATGTTGACCACGGCTTGCTCAACGTCACCGCGTTCTGCGCGCGCCACGGTTG
>Ga0265292_1001593_pt1 | contig 19368 bp, 17 predicted proteins | sample Munlanlewell296A_FD_189080 | JGI IMG/M metagenome (GOLD analysis project Ga0265292, IMG submission 189080) | Leachate microbial communities from a municipal landfill in Southern Ontario, Canada - Leachate well 296A | ecosystem: Engineered > Solid waste > Landfill > Unclassified | place: Canada... | reverse complement strand
TGGTGGAAAAAGCCTATCGGGCAGTTAAAAAAACAAAAAAGTAAACAGCACCCATCTCGGGCCACTTTTGTGTAAACATACAACAAACAAGAGTGGCTCGAGGAAATTTCTTCTTGTTAGTTTTTTCTTCGTGAGGTATAATACACTCAATAAACCAATGAAAGGTGGAATGATGAGTGGCGGCAAAAATAACTTCAAATAAAGGTAAACCCCAGACAATGGCTGATTTGTTGGCGAAAAGTGCCAAAGCGCCCATGGCCTTTAGCGTGGGACAAAAGATACTGGCCAGGGTGATTGCCAAAAACCCCAAGAGCATTATTTTCGATATTGGCGGAAAAAGTGAGGGAGTGGTGGCCGAAAAGGCGTTTATCGAAGCCCGGGATTTTATAAGGACTTTAAAGATCGGCGATGAAGTATTGACCAATGTCCTGGTTACCGAAACAAGAGAGGGGAATGTTATTTTGTCTTTAAGACAAGCGAGGTTGGATGCCGCCTGGGCCAGGGTTGAGAAAGCCATAAAAGACAATAGCGAGATTGCGGTTTACGCGAAAGGGGCCAATCCCTCGGGGATAGCCGTTGACGTGGAGGGTTTGGACGGTTTTATTCCCGGTTCGCAGTTGGGTAGGGAAGCTTCAAAAAATACGCAAAATCTGGTAGGAAAATATTTTAAAGCAAAGGTCTTGGAGGCGGATAGAGTCACAAACAAACTTGTTCTTTCGGAAAAGGAGGTCACGGAAGCAGAAGATATCAAGGCCAGCAAGGATGCTTTAGCCAAGATTAAAGAAGGGGAGATATATGACGGTACGGTGACAATGGTGGCCAATTTCGGCTGTTTTGTCAAGCTCTCAATTCCCAAAAGTAAGGTTTTTATTGAGGGTTTAGTTCATGTATCGGAAATTTCCTGGGGCAGGATAGATAAGGTTTCGGATTATTTTAAGGAGGGGGACAAGGTGGAGGTTAAAGTAATAAAGGTCACTGAAAAACTTGCCCTGTCCATAAAACAGGCCAAGAAAGATCCTTGGGATAAAGCGGAAGAAAAATATAAAAAAGGAAGCAACCATAAGGGAAAAGTAACCAGGATTTCTGATTTCGGGGTATTTTTTGAACTTGAACCCGGTGTTGAAGGACTGGTCCATATGACCAAAATTCCTCCGACCGTGAGATTTATTGAAGGACAGGAGGTAAACTGTACGATAGAAGAAATTGATTCCAAGGTAAAAAAGATATCCTTAGGATTGGTTTTAACCTCAAAACCGGTAGGGTATAAGTAATGGTAAAAACCCATTCTCAGTATGTTTGCCAGCAATGCGGGTACGAGAGTGTGGGATATATGGGGAAATGCCCGAACTGTGGAGAATGGAACAGCTTAGTGGAGACAGTTATTCCAACATCGAAAGGAAAAAATCCCACTTCGCCAAGGCTTCGCGGGACATCTTCGATAAAACTCTCAGATGTAAAATCCTCGGCTACGAAAAGAACTTCAACTAAAATATCCGAGCTTGACAGAGTCTTGGGAGGGGGATTGGTGCCGGGACAAGTAGTCTTGGTTGCCGGGGAGCCTGGGGTCGGGAAAAGTACAATCTTGCTGCAGTTGGCTGATAAATTGGGTGGCGTTCTTTATGTCTGTGGAGAGGAATCGACGGGGCAAATTAAAGTCCGGGCCGATCGGTTGGGAATTAAAAATAAAGGCATTCTTCTCATAGAAGAAACTGATGCTGATGCCGTTATCGACCACCTATCCGCTCTTACCTGTTCGCTGTCCGCTATTATTGTCGATTCGATTCAGACGATGACCACTAACGATCTTTCCGGCCTTGCCGGTTCGGTGGGACAAGTCAGGGAGTGTGCTATCAGACTTTTGAGGAAGGCCAAAGAATTAAATATCTCGTTATTTTTGGTTGGCCATGTCACCAAAGAGGGAACAGTCGCGGGTCCTGCGGTACTGGCCCATATTGTAGATACAGTTTTATGGTTTGAGGGGGATAAAACCTTAACCCTTCGATTACTCAGGGCTGTCAAGAACCGTTTCGGTCCAACCGACGAGGTAGGAATTTTTGAGATGGAGGACAAAGGACTTATCTCGCAAACCAATGCCGAGAAGATATTTTTAACCTCAAGTAAAAATCCGCCAGCCGGCGGAGTGGCCGGAAGTGTGGTTTCCTCGATACTTCAGGGAACAAGACCGCTGTTGGTGGAAATACAGAGTTTGATTGTGCCCACAAAGATGGCCTTTCCAAGGCGTATCGCGCAAGGAATAGACTCAAGACGGCTCGAGCTCCTGTTGGCGGTTTTGATACGCCGTGCCGGTTTGCCTTTATATGATTATGACGTTTTCGTAAACGTTGCGGGTGGAATGAAGGTTATAGAGCCGTCGGCGGATCTGGCAATTTGTCTTTCGGTTGCCTCTTCCTTTTACGATAAAGCCGTTAACCCAAAAACGGTTGCAATTGGCGAAGTCGGCCTTTTGGGAGAGATAAGGGAAGTCGTTGCCCAGGACAAAAGAGTCAAAGAAGCAAAAAGATTGGGCTTTACCTTTCCCGTAACTTCAAAAGAGATAAAATATGTCGGAGAAGCAATTAAAAGGTTATTAAAATAGTATATCCTCAAGTTGTCCACAATTTTTCAAACGGCCGAAAAATAGGCGAAAGATACATTCACTTTTTAACCATTGCTTACTATGGGGAGGGTTAAAACGAGAGAGTAATTTATTATGGGGTTTGACAGGGTTGACAAGTGGTGATAGAATTTTCATGGACATTGAAATAAAAAAAAGAGCATCGCTATCGTTGGGTTCTTGTCTCGATTTAACCCGAAACAAACTCTCCACGAGTAGAGATGCTCTTTAAGTTTGATTTATCTTGAGGACAGGAAAACCACTGTTAGTCTACAAGACAAATCACAACTAGACTAGACTTTTTTGGGTGACATTGTCAAGCCCCATTCGGGGCTAAAGGGTCGTTATTTTAAGAGAATTTCGGCCTCAAAGGGGACGGGTGGTATGTAGGGCAGGCAGACTACCCGTTCCTTGTGGGGCCGATTTCTTTGTCTCGAGGTAGGCTATACTTAAAATATGCATTACGAAGTCTATCACTCGTATAGCGCCGAAGACGCTGCGCCTGTTTTTCCCGGTATTCTGGCTAAATTAGCTAAAGTATTGGCTTTATCGGGAATATTTCTGATAATCATCTCTTTTTTGCCTTCCGTTTGGTATTCGATTAAGTCAAACGGAGGATTTAAGATTTCCGAGCTGATTGCTCTGACTGCGAAAAAATCTGCAGAGAAATCTACGCCGGTTGTGTCTAAAGAGTCTGACTACCAACCCGGATACGATCCTAAGTTACCTGCCGAAAACCGTCTTAAGATAATCTCGGCAGGAATAGACACTCCCATCCGGGAAGCGACAATCGACAACTCTGAGGGGGCCCTCAAAAAAGGGGTCTGGAGGGTATCCGACTTCGGAACACCTTATTCCAGAGAGAAGCCGGCCATCCTTGCCGCCCACCGTTATGGATATTTGGCCTGGAGTATTCCCTATAGACTGAAAAATTCTTTTTATAATCTCCCCAAACTTAAAGTAGGGGATACGGTTGAAATTGTTTGGCGTCAGAGGAAATACATGTATGAGGTATACGCCGAAAGTAAGGGTGAAGAAATAACCGATTATTCGGCTAGTTTGATACTATATACCTGTGAATCTCTTAATTCTCCCGTAAGAATATTTAAATACGCCAGACTGATAAAAATATAGCAGCCGGTTGTCGGTTATCAGTAATCAGTAGTCGGTCTTAAGGATCTTGAAAAAGCATTAATTTGTCTACCCAAAAGTTTAAACGAGTTTTGAAGTTCGACCGTGTCGGTTTTGTGGATAAGGTTGATAATTTGCAAAAGAGAGACAACTTCATTGGCTGAGCCTGAAGATATTTGCAGGTAATTTTTGAAATGTTTGTATGATCGCATATAGCCTTCAGCGATGTTGGCGACAATAGAAACAGAGGCTCTTTTTATTTGATCGCACAAAGAGAAATCTTTAAAAAGTCCCGGATTTTTTCTTATAAGGACATAAATTTCCGATACAAGTTGTAAGGCTTTTTGATAAATTCTTAGTTTTTCCATCTTTCCCATTATAACCGTAAAACTGATTGCTGAGTACTGATTACTAATTTCACCCTATAGCTTGACAAAGTCAAAATCATGGGTTATACTTGCGCCTCAATATGAAAAAGCTGGTATTTTCGTTGGTTTTAGCCTTGACTTTGGTGGTTGCCGGACCTGTTTATGCCGAAGAGGTGCAGGTTTGTACAACCTATTACGGGGGCGGAGTTGTTTGCGGAGCCAAACATGAAGTCGTTGATACCGATTTGGGAGACGTTAATACTTATGTCATCGGGGCCGGACTCTTGGCCGCCTCTTTTGTTTTGTTTAAGTTGTCAAGAAAGTTTAAAGCATCGGTTATTTCATGAGCTGACAGGTTGAGGACGGAGGAGAGGGATTACCTCAAATCTACTTCAAGATAATTTTTCTCCTCTGCCCTTAAAGATTCGAGTTCTTTAACATCAGGCATGCGGGTTTTTGACGGCACTGGTGGTCATATTAGAAAAGAGGAGAAAAGAGATGAAAACAGATCAAGAGAAGATGCCCTTGGGGGCAATTGTTTTTTTGGTTCTGTTCGGGATTGGAGCCCTTATTTACGTTTTCTCCGTCCCAACCACCCCGGAGGGGATGGCGAAATGGAACGTTTCCGTTCTTTCGCTATGTACAACTCCCTGGGTAGCCGCCATCGCGGTGGTTTTAATAGTCGCCGCTTTATGGCAGCCATGGCACAAGCGCTAAACATAGCGGTTTGGGGAGAGCGAAAGCTGCTCTCCTCCAAAACCCTTTTTACTTTAATCTTTTTCTTTTTTCTTTTTCTCACATGCCTGACTTATTCAGATCATCAATATTTGCTTTGGTGATTTGAAAAGTTTAATTGTTCTTTAACATATCGAGGTTTATGTAGGGCTGAAAGTTTTTTGGCCATACCGTTTTCGACTTCGGAATTCTGCGAACTAAAAACAAAGCTTAAGTTAATTAGTTATTAGTTACTTCGTTTTTTAGTTTTCAGATTCCCGGAGTTGAGACGGGAAATAAAGAAAATTTCTCTCAACAAGAGTTGTTTTCAGGCCTGAAAACAAAATATCAAATCGACTAAGGAGGTCGAAATGAAAAAGATGTTTGTTTTGTCTGTTTTGGTCAGCCTTGTGCTGGCCGCCTGCAGCACTTCCAAGGCCGCGCCGACGCGTGACCCGCTGGTTGTTCAGCAGGCTACTGCTTTGGCGGCAATTCAGACTCAGTTGGCACAAGCCAAGGAACCGGTGGTGAACGATACCCCGATTCCACAGCCGACGCCGATCCAGCCCGCCGCCGCGCAGGGTTGCCGCGTGATTCACGAATCCCTGGTTGATGAGGGTATGGACCATGTGTCCACTTCCGGTAATTTCATTCACCTTGAGTTTTGGTGGCCGGGGCAGCCTGAGAAGGAGACCATCTTTACCGCTGCGGACGCAGCTGGTGGTCGTTTTAACTTCTCGCGTCAGTTACGCGGATGGGTATGGGAGTATTCCAATTGCAGCTTTGACGAAGTCAAAGCTCAGGTGGATGCTCACATTACTCGGCGGCTCGAAGGGCAGGCCAGCAATGCAGGTTTCGTCCCTTGGGATGAAACTGGCTTGTTTACGCCGGTCCCTTTATCCCAACCGTAAGGTTGGATGATCCCTTTTTCCAGGAATTCCAATGGCAGATTGGAGACGGTATCGCTCTGCGATCCGAATTTGCCTACATATTTTGCCTCGATACGCACAAACCACGAATTTTTTTCTTACCTTCGGGTTTGGAGAAAGTGGTTTGTGCGGTTTTTAAAATCCATACATAAAATTTGTGGCTTTTAAAGACTCTTGTGTTAAAAAATAATAAAAGTCCTTTGGTTTCGGTGACCATGCCGGTATATAATGCCGGTTTATTTTTGCGTGAGGCAATCAATTCAATTCTTAATCAAACCTACAAGAATTTTGAGTTGATTATAGTTGACGATGCCTCAACCGACAATTCTGGGGAGATAATTTCATCTTTTAAAAGGCAATATCCAAGAAGAATAAAGGTTATTAAACTTTCTAAAAACTTGAATAGAGGGGGGGATGTTGCCGGAAATATTGGTTTTAGGCTTGCGAAGGGTGAGTTTGTTGCCAGGATGGACGCCGATGATATTGCCGCCTCCGACAGGTTGGAAAAACAAGTTTCCTTTCTTTTGACCAACCCCAAAATTTTTGCTGTAGGCTCAAATGCGCATGTGATTGATAAAGAAGGTTATTTAATTGGAGAAAAAAAGATGCCTTTGGATAATGAAAAAATATATAAAGAGTTTTTTGTTTTCCACCCCTTAATCCACCCGACCTTAATGTTTCGGAAATCGGCCACAAAGCGAAGAAATTTATACAAACTTGAGTATCAGGCTAACAACGATTATCTAACCTTTTTTGAGATGATAACCAAGGGTTATCGGTTTGCGAACTTGCCCGAAAAACTTCTTTTTTACAGATTCCACGGAAACAACGACTCTTTGATTAAGGTTAAATCGAGATTTCTTAATTCCCTGAAAATAAGGATTAAGGCGATTGGAGAATTCGGTTACCGGCCGGATTTTGTCTCGGTGGTTAAACTGCTTGCCCAGGTTTTTATAGTTGCCATCCTGCCGGAGAAAATAATTGTTCCTTTCTATTTAATAATCAGGGGGATTTCTAAGCCATCTTTTGCTAGACTGGATAAAGAGAGAAAATATGCTTTCAATAAAGCGGTTAACTTCTAAACTAGGCTTGATTTTTCCTGTCTTGCTTCTTGTGGTCGTGGAGCTTTGCCTTTTTAAAGCAAACTATAAACCGGGAACTTGGCTTATTGGTTGGGACTCTACCCAACCTGAGCTTAATTTGAAGTTGAATTTGTTCAGAATTTTAAACTCGGTTTGGCAGGAATATCGGGGTTTGGGTCTTTTGGACGGAATGGCACACGGAGCTAACTTGATTCATTGGCTTTATGTTTATTTGCTCCATTTGTTTTTACCGGCCAACCTCATTAGATACGTTTTTATTTTTTTGATGCATTTTCTTGGAGGATTGGGGATGTTTTTCTTTCTTAAGAAGATCTTTAAAACTGGTGTCCTAGTGTCTTTCCTGGGAGCCACTTTTTATCTTCTAAATCCGGCCATCATCCAAATGTTCTACTCTCCATTGGAAGTTTTTGTTATCCATTTTGCCTTTTTACCATGGCTTTTTTGGGTTTTAATTAATTATCTTAACAGTCCTTCAAAAAAAAACCTTCTTCATCTTTTTCTCGTTAACCTTCTTTCGGTTTCTCAATCCCACGTCCCCTCGATATTCTTGGTTTACTTATTTGGTGTTTTGGTGACAACTCTTTTTTACTTGAAGAATTGGAGACAAATAATTGTCTGTGGACTAATTATTTTCTCGACGAATGCTTTTTGGGCGCTTCCTTTTGGTTATTCTGCTCTTAAAAATGCCGAAGTGATTGTTAATTCTAAGATAAACAGACTTTCCGATCCGGAGGTTATTTTAATGAATCGCTCTTTCGGCGACCTTAAGAGTGTTATTCTTCTTCGTAGCTTTAATTTGGATTATGGTGATTGGAATAATGACGGAGCCTACGGTTTTCAAATGCCGGTTTGGAGAGAATTTTTAAACAGGCAAAATATTGAAGTTTTGGGATATATTTTGTTTTCTTTTGCAGTCCTCGGTGTAATAACAGGATTGTTTAAAAGGCAAAAACTTTACGTTCCTTTTGTTATTATTTTACTTTTTGTTTTTAGTGGTCTGGCCACCGACGCTCCTGTTGTTTCAAAAATCGGTAGCTTTTTGTCGGATAAAATCCCCTTCTATAAAGAAGTTTTTAGGTTTTCTTTCACAAAGTTCGCCGTTTTTTATGCATTTTGTCTTTCCGTTTTTATTGGTGTCTTTCTGGAAATTTTTTCAGGGAAATTTACAAAGTGGTTTAGATGTTTAGTAGCAATTGGCCTTATAGCCGTAATTTTTGTGGTCGCTCAACCTACTTTTAAGGGAGAATTCCTCTACGATAAATTGAAACTGAACGTTCCCAGTGAGTACTTTGAACTTTTTAGCTATTTCGATGGTCAAAAAGACGATGGTCGGATAGTAGTTTTGCCACAACCCTCATTCTGGAATTGGGAGTATTCGACTTGGGGTTATAGAGGGAGCGGTATCATTTGGCAGGGTATCGCAAAACCTTTGTTGCACAGAGCTTTTGATCCCTGGAGTGCGTATAACGAAACCTACTTCAATGAACTTAACGATGCAATTAGTAGAAAAGATAAAACCCTTTTTAACCGGGTTCTTAAGAAATATAAAGCTCGTTGGATTATTCTTGATGAGTGTATTTATCAGCCTGGAGGATGGGAGAAAGATTTTTTTACAAAGGAGGCCTATGGATTAATAGAAAACAATTCGGAAATTTCATTAATTAAAGATTTTGGTAAAATTAAGGTTTACCGGGTTGGTTTTGATTTGGGAGGTAAATATATTTCTGTTCCCGAAACCTATACTGCCGTTAATGCGGATTTGACTTATTCGCAACTCGATCCGGTATATGCAAAATACGGAGACTATATTTCTGCGCCGATAACCGATAACCGATTACCGATTACCGCCTTCGGTTTTCCCTTTGTCAATTTTGATCCCCGGGGACCGGTCACGATAAAAATTTCAAATGACAAATTACAAATTGCAAATGAAGAACAGAACGCGAAAGTCATTTTGCCGATAGAGAATAACATAATTGAGACTTTTGGGCAGGATAGGGGATTTAAAGAGGTTTATAACTGTGATTTAAAGAAAACCGGAATAGTTTATAAGTCCCACCTAGTGGGTGGGATTTCTTACAAGGCTGATGACGGAGGAGTAGCTTGTGATTATTTTAGTTATCCTACCCTTAAACCCGGACAGGCATATGTTTTGAGAGTCAAGGGAGAAAATATTCAAGGGCGGTCTTTAAAGGTATATTTCCAGAACTGGGCAACCAACAGGATGGACTTGGAAGAGTTATTGCCTGAAGGTAAATTTGACAGTTATTTTGTTGTTTTTGGCGGCCCCCACACACTAAATCTTGAGACCCGCTCCTTTGGCCGGATTGCTTCGGAAAATGTCATAGAAAGTATTGAATTATATCCTTTTGATATAAATTTCCTGACAGGTTTAACCCAAAATTCCGAAAAACTATTAACCCAGACAAATAATTTAAAGATTCTCTCCGTTAGAAAGACCGGCACCGCTTTTTATCAGGTAAAAATCGAAGGGGAAGGACTTTTGCAGCTTGGGCAAGGATATGAAAACGGCTGGAAAGCATTCAGTATTCAGTTTTCAGTTATCAGTAAACTCGAACATGTTAAAGTCAATTCCTGGGCCAACGGCTGGCTGGTTCCCACCGATCACCGATCACTGACCACTGATCACCAAATAATTTATATCATCTTCTGGCCCCAACTTCTGGAGTGGGGTGGGATGATTTTGGGAATATTGGTTTCGGTTCACTTACTAGTTGACAAGCGAAAGGGGTAGGCTATACTATATTTGAACTTACGAAGATTAGCTTCTTGATTGGTTATTTATGGTTTCCCAAAAAACTGTTCCTGACGAGAATATTACAAATTTGATTGGAGCTTCCCAAGATGCCGGGGAGCTTACTGCCGGTGCCAAGGATATTATTCCTACAGAGCCTTCATACCCTAACCGTTTCGAAAGGACGATTCCCGATGCCAATTTGCCGACCGATTGGGTGGAGGGTGTTTTGGATATTGCCAATGAGGGCAGTGGGCTTTTAAGACCGAAATTTGCCGCCAGCGACCGCGATGTTTATATTTCTTCTTCGCAAATCAGACGTTTTAATTTAAGAGTGGGAGATAAAGTTGGCGGACAGGCCAGACAGCCCAAAGACAATGAACGCTATTGGGGACTGTTGAAAGTTGAAAAGATAAATGACGAGCCGGTTGAATCTATGGGTGAAAGGGTGTCGTATGACGATCTCTTGGCTGTTTATCCTGATGCGCAGATTACCCTTTCGACCACAAAAGATATATTAACTACTAGAGTGATTGACTTAATTTCTCCGGTCGGGTTCGGTCAAAGGGCTTTGATAGTTTCTCCCCCCAAAGCGGGAAAGACCTGGCTCATTAAAGATATTATTACAGGGATTGCCGCCAACTTTCCGGAGAAATCAAAAGCCAAAAAGGCGAGGAGGGCCACCGGTCCAGAGGGCCATACGGCCCGTGGGATTCACATCATGGCCGTTCTTATTGGTGAAAGGCCGGAAGAGGTAACGGACATTTTAAGAAAGGTTCAAGATGCCACTGACGGAATGGGAGAAGTTGCCGCCAGTAATTTCGATGAACCGGCTCAGGACCAAACAAGAGTGGGGGAATTGGCCCTGGAGAGGGCCAAGAGACTGGTGGAGAAAGGCCTGGACGTGGTTATAGTTTTGGATTCCGTTACCCGTATGGCCAGGGCCTACAACATGGCTCTGCCAACATCGGGCAGAACTCTTTCGGGAGGGTTCGACCCCGTGGCTTTGTTCCCGGCCAAGAAATTTTTCGGAGCGGCCAGAAAGATAGAAAACGGCGGATCCCTGACCATTATCGGCACCTGCTTGGTGGAAACGGGTTCAAGAATGGATGACCTGATTTATGAGGAATTTAAGGGAACGGGGAATATGGAATTGCATCTGACCAGAAAACTGGCGGACAGAAGAGTCTTTCCCGCAATTGACGTTTCCCGTTCGGGAACACGGCAGGAAGAGCTTCTTTACGGCAAAGATATTTTGGAAAATGTGATCAAGTTAAGACGAATACTAGAGTCTTTCAACGAGGACGAACGCACCGAGATGCTTTTGAGCGGATTGAAGAAAACCGAGAGCAACAAAGACTTTTTGGATCAGGTACAAGCCGGTACAATCGGTTAAGTTTGCTTCCAAAAGTTTCATATGTTAATCTTCAAGTTACTTAAAATATGGAAGACGGACTGGAAAAGTTATTGGCAGTTTGGGAAGACATTAAACTTTTTTCTTTGGAACTGGGCAATTATATTGTCAAGAAACTTCACATCTCTTTTCTTCATTTTGAAAAAGGGAAGGGCGTCTTGGTCATGGCCCTGTATAAACAAAGGGGAAAATTAGCCCGCCGCTTTGTCCATACGGGCATGGCCGGTCTGGCCGGAGTGGCGATGATTATTGCTCCGGTTGTGGCCCAAGAGTTTCCGGGAAGGAGTGTCAACCCCTGGGAGATTCCTGCCCCGTCTGCCGTTTTATCTCTCTCAACCGAAAATGAAGAGATGCAAACTTTTGTGTCGGATAAAATCCGCGATAAAGTGATGGAATATACGGTTCAGGAAGGGGATACGGTCAGTACGATTGCGGAGAAATTCGGAGTGTCGCAGGACACGATACGCTGGCAGAACGACCTAAAGAGTAAAGAATCGATTAAAATTGGGCAGGTTTTGGAAATCTTGCCCGTTACGGGTGTCGTTCATAAAGTTCAAAAAGGTGAGACGGTTTACTCGATTGCCAAAAAATATGATTCTTCGCCTCAGGCCGTGGTTGATTTTCCCTATAACACCTTTACCAATGATGAAACCTTTGAGCTGGCGATTGGCCAAACAGTGGTTGTTCCGGAGGGAGTCAAGCCGGCTGAGGTTCTCTGGTCTCCTTTGGCCAGAGTGCGGCAAATTACACCCAATGCCGGGACGGTGGTTGCTTCCGGGAGCTTTGTCTGGCCTGCGGGAGGAACAATTTCCCAAAATTTTGTTTGGTACCATCCGGGCATTGATATCGCCAATAAAGCCGCACCCGATGTCTTGGCGGCTGATTCGGGTACGGTGGTTATTTCCGGCTGGCCCGATAATCAGGGATACGGGAATAGAGTGTTATTGGATCATGGCAATGGCTACAAGACTTTCTATGCCCACTTGCAGGCAGTTTACGTAATTGCCGGCCAGACGGTTAAAAGAGGGGACAGAATAGGCAAGATGGGATCTACGGGAAGGTCAACAGGAACACATCTTCACTTTGAGATATTTCTCAACGGAGCAAGACTCAGTCCCTTAAGTGTGTTGAGATAAAAACCCTGATATAATTTATTCCAATCAGGGCCGTTAGTACAATGGTAGTACACCGCATTCGCATTGCGGAGACGGGAGTTCGATTCCCCCACGGTCCACCATCTATATTGCCAGCATAAGCGCCCCGATAATAATCAAAATTCCCAGTCCTCCCGTTACAATTGACGGCCATGAAATTCCTGATTCGGGTATAGGTATGGGTGAGGCAGTTGGGCTTGTGGCAGGAGTTGTTCCGGATGTTGGAGTCGCGGTTGGATTGGTACCGGGAACAGAAGTGGGTGTCGGGGTAGGAGTTGTTCCGGAAGTAGGAGCTGCGGTGGGGGTTGCGGCTGACTCGGATTTTGTAACTGTTAGAACCCCCGGGGTTTTACTGATGAGTACGTTTTGGCCTTCTTTTGTGGCCGATGCGGCCGTGGCCGGATTAAAAGAAAGGTTGTAGTTTCCCGCAGAAGCGCTTGTTTTAACGGTTGCATTTACTCTTAAGATTTCAATTGATGAACCCGAGACGGCTTTTGAGCCGTCGAGGGTAAAGACGGCGTAGGAGATGTTTCCTCCCGTATTATCGAAAGTGTTGGCTATCGTTTGGTCTAAGTTTAAAGCGCCGGTTCCTTTTTGCAGAGAGGTTATTTGAATTGCTTTTGGATCGAAGTTGATTCTGACGTCAACTCCGGTTACGGCGTTTGATGAAGTATCAACTTTAACAGAGAAAGTAAAACTGCTTCCCGCGGCTTGGCTTTGCGATGCGGGAGTGATATACATTGTCGTCGCCGGAGCGGCTTTTTCGCTGATATCCTGATTATTTTTGACAAGGATCAAGCCGGCCACCAGTCCGCCGATTAAAGCAAGAACTCCAAGAATTACAAGAATTATTTTGGGTTTATTCATATTTTTATATTACACTAAATACAACAGCTTGTATTTGATTTGTAAAAATGCTTCAATTTAGTTATGGGAATAAAGGCACCAACCAACTCAGATTATATAGTAGCAGTTTTTACTTCTCTTGTTAGCTATAACCGCCCGGTAATTCTTTTTGCAGTCTTCTTTATTTCTTTTATTGTTGTTTATTTCTCAACCAAAAAAGTAATAATTTCATTGATTGTCTCCATTTGTCTTGCTTTTGTTACTGCGTCTTATTTTGTTATTAGTTATTTATCAGCTCTTAGATATTAGTTTTAAGTTTATGACAATCAAACACGGTAAAATATTAAAGTTCAGTGTTTTTTTAGCTCTTGCGGGAACTTTTTTTGTTGTAGCCTTGGGTATTATTATTTCAAGAGTTAACCTTAGTGCTCGAAAATCCCAAGCCTCTTCCGTTTTGAATTTTCCAGTCGATCATGGCTCACATCCTTCGTTTAATGCTGAATGGTGGTATCTTAATTTACTCACCAGAACCACTAAAGCGGATGGTACCGACCAAAGAGATTTGGCTTACATACTTTCTTTTTCGCGAATTCTTGGTTCGAATAATTTATTAAGCAGCAGGTACGATAATACTTCAAAGTCTTTTAAAGAAAGTACTGAACAGGCCGGTAGCTTAGTGGTCCAACTTATGGACGGTAGTAGGTTATTTGTTCAGTTCAGCAAGGGTCTTGTGTTAACCACTCTTGAAGAATTAGCTACCGGATCTGACAGAAAAAAAGTTTATCATCTTACAGGAAAAACGGCTAATATGGGTAGTTTTGACCTTACGCTAAAAGAAAGAACGGTTGTATCTTCCGGTTTTAATACTCCTCTTTTGTGGGGAGGAACAACTGGCAATTGTCAAGGAAAAATTTCAGTATTTTCTCCAGATGACACGTTTTACTACAGTATTCCCGACCTTGATATTACGGGAACTGTTACGGATATCGATGGTGTAAAAAGAAACGTTAGCATCGGAAAGGCGTGGATGGATCACCAGTGGTTTAATAACTCTCCACCAAGCGACTGGAAAGGGCATTATTGGACTAATTTTCACTTTACGGAGTCGGGAGACCTTTATAATCCCGGACCCCACCAAGCATTTGGTTTTGTAACGCAAATCTACAGTAGCGGGCCAAGATATACATATTGGGTAAAAAGAAATGCTAATGGCATAAATGAATGCGGAACGAGCGGGTCAGTCGTTGTAAAAAGCTATGGTTCCACAAACTATCCGAATTCCTGGAATGTTTATTACAATAACGGATACTTAACGGCAAACGGATCTTCTTTTTCAGATAATCAAATTTTCCAGCCAGCTATCGGACCAAAATTCATCGAAGCGGCGTCATACTATTCAGGAAATCTAAACGGAACACCTTTTACTGGCTTGGGTTTCTTCGAAACTCACCTTACGCGTTCATCATCCACATCAACCATAACCTCAAATGTCAATCTCACACCTACACCAACTCCGACCCCAACACCCTTGTCTCAATGTAATACGCCTTGTAACGGTAATACCAGCTGTCCTGTAAATTTGTTCTGTTATTTTGATCCTCCCAATGCCTTTACCGGTTATTGCCGAAAGTCAAATTGTCCTCAGGCCACTAATTGTCTTTGTGCCACCCCAACTTCGACTCCAACCAGTACTCCTACGGTAATTCCTACGTTCACTCCTACTCCAACGAGGACATCAACACCAACTGCGACACCGACAGCCTCACCAACAGGTTCCCCAAGCGGTAAGGCCGGAGACGTAAACGGCGATGGGAAAGTTAATATAGTCGATATCGGAGTTCTAATAGATAATTATGGTTCCTCTCCGCCAACCGACTCTAGGGCTGACTTAAATAAAGATGGTATAGTAAATATCATCGATATCGGGATAGTTATTGATTACTATGGCAAGTAATAAACGGCTGGTAGTTCTTAGTTTTTTGGTTATTCTTTTAGCCGTTTTTACTGTTTTTTGGAAACCGGGCAAAAAGGCAGTGATTGCGATTCCTGCGGCTCCTGATGTGCATGTTGTTGTACTGCAAAAAGAGGGGAGTGCGCAAGTTTACCTTAACGGTAAAGACGCTTCCTTGGTTTCTGTTTTTGAGACTACTCTTGATTACGATGGGGATAACATTCAAATCAAGTCGGCCGGTCCGGGAGGATTTTTCGTTCAACCGTTGGTTCTTGCCTCGGATATTAAAAACGGCCGGTTTTCTTTTGCTTTTAATCCCGGCCTAAGTATTTCAAGAAGTGAAGGAATCTCGGCAGATTTACCCGTTTTAAGAATTGAGTTTAAGGCAAAAAGCAATCTTGACCAGACTGCAATTGGTTTGAAGCCCGACGCTACCCGGGTTTACGTTTTCGATAAAGGTGTTTTTAGCCCCGATATGAGCCTTTTTAGGGAGTGAAAGTCTTAAGCGTTCTTAAACAAAGAGTTCATTAATAAAATTCTCTTTTGTAATAATTTTCGATTTGTGAGGTAGTGGAAAAATTTTATTAATTTTTCCTTTACTGCTTTTTATCTCAATACAAGTATACTTTTTCTTGTAGTCCTCAATAACCAGATCAACTTCTTTGCCTCCATATTCTCTGTAAAAATAGTACGATAATAATAAATTGTTTATTTTCCTAATTTTTTCATATTCGATTAGAATTAAGTTTTCCCACAAATTTCCGGAATCTGATCTTAGTTCTACTTCCCGAAAATCTTTAACTAGAGCATTTCTTATTCCTAAATCATAAAAATAAAGTTTTCTGTTTTCAGATACAGCCTTTCTGATATTGGTTTTAAAAGATGGTAAGGGAATTAAAATGTAATTTTTAATAAATATTTCTATGTAATTACTAACAGTTGAGACATTGGCGTTTAAACTGTTGGCTAATTCTCTTAAAGAAACTTCATTTCCAATCTGGAGCGCTATTTTAGTAAGCATTTTTTTGGCAAGATCAGAATCTTTAAGATTATAAATATTGACGATATCTTTGACAACATAAGTATCAACTATTTTTTCTAACTTTTGTATTTTTTCATTTTCTGATAAATTTCCAAGCAATATTTCAGGGTATGACCCAAATATTTGAAGTTCCTCGTTTAAATTATCCAGTAAATTATTGTCCTTGTTTTTTATTATTTCACCGACTGAAATAGGCAGACAGTAGATTTCTTCAAACCTGTCAGAGAGTGTATCGAAATCCCTTTCTGCTTTTTGACGCAGCTCACTTGATCCTGTTGCTATAATCCTTTTTTTATATACATCGACTAATATTTTTAATGCTCTTGAGCTTTCGGGTGAATTCTGTACTTCGTCTATTAATATGATTTTATTTTCCTTAGCGATTTTATCTAGATGAGACTCGTCTGGTATAAATTTATTTTTATGATTTATAAAGTCAAAATTATATATCTGAGAGTCTAAATTTTTAGCCAAACCCTCAAGGATAGTGGTTTTTCCAGTTATACAATTTAGTACTAAACTGTATAGTGTTAGGCTCAATATTACCCTTTTTAGGGAGTAGCCGGCGGTGTAGCTTCCTCCGGAAGCTCCAAAGGAGGCTTAATTATTTGTTCCGGCGCCTCTGTCGGGGGAGTAAGATTTCCCTGCTCTTCCGTAGTCCTGAGCGAAGTCGAAGGAGCAGAGGAGGGTCGGTTTTTCTCCAAGCTGTCAAGCTCACTTTTGGCCAGATCGTAGTCGGGGGTATCGGCTTTAACCAAAGTTAAAACCGTATTGATTTCCGTAATTGCCTTTTCAATTTCCCCCTTTTCTCTGTAGGCGGCCGCCAAATTATAGTGGGCGTTAGCCAAATCCGGCTTGGCCAGGACCGCGAGCTTGAAGGTTTCGATGGCCTCATCATATCTGCCTAAAGCATAGTATGTTCCGCCAAGAGTAATTCTCAAGTTGGGATTGATAGGGTCCAGGGCAACCGCCTGGTTATATGCCTGAACGGCAAAATTGTCTGCGCCTTGGGCAAAAGCCATGATTGATTTATAGATCATGGCCAAATTTTCCCAACCGCCTGCCCTTTGCGGATTCAGGGAAACCGCCGCTTTGGCCTCGCTGATGGCTTCTTGAATAAGTTGGGTAACCGTGGTTCTTTCCTGATCGGACAAATCTTTCTTTTGGGCAATTGAATTGGCGATGGCGATATCTATTTGAGAAAAAGCGGCGTGGTATCTGTCAACTTTGGGGTTTTGTTTTATTGCCTTGGTAATGGCATCGTAAGCGAGTCCTCCGTCATTGTTGGCAACCGCATTGAGAGCTTGGGTAAATCGATATTCGGCCAAAGTAAATCTGATGCCAAAATAGTTCACAACCATGATTGCTATTATTGCTGCTGCCGCGATTATTATTGCCGGCAATTTTGAAGCAACCGCCGGCGAACTGCCCACCATTTTCAGGTTGATGTTGAGGTCGCGTTTTTCGGAGGCGAGAGAAAGGATGATAAAGAATAAAAAGATGCCGGTCAGATAAAGCGGAAAAACGATAAGAGAAATTACGGAAAGGCCCAAAGAGGTGAAAATGCCTATTTCAAGCAGGGATTTCGTTGAATCTTTTCTTAGGATTTTTTTGAACATTTTATAGATTTGAAACAAAACAAAAACCAGCACCGCAAATCCCAAAAGGCCTGTTTCGGTGAAATTGGTCAAGAGAAAACTTCTTGATGTATTGAATTTTGTTGACCAAAGACTTGTATTGTTGTAAGTTAGCGGTTTGAAAAGGTTAAATGCGGAAATATAATTTCCGGGGCCCATTCCCAGGAGTGGAGTTTCCTTGAGAGTATCGATGGCGATTGACCAGGATGTCCGGAAGGGGGGCAAAGCCGGAGCCATGACCTTGCCGGGAAGCATTTTATAGACAGAAAGTACCGTGTTAAGACCGACTACCCCCAGACAGACTCCCCAAAATAATTTTTTAACGGATTGTTTTTCTTTCAGCAAAACGGCAATCCCCAAAGGGAGAACGGTGAGAATAAATATGACTTCGGGCAATTTTCCTCCAAAGGTCGAAAAACCAAGATCTTTCAAAAATGCCGGCAGTTGGGGAATTTTGGTAAAAATGCCGGACGCAAAGATAAGCGAACAGGACGAAGCAAGTACGGCTGAAAGGAAAAGGGTTGCAGCTAAACTTTTTCTGTGTTCCGTAAAAAACGCATTTGCCAGGAAGAATAAAAGCGTTCCGAGAATGATTACGGAAGCGGTACCCGGGATAAAGAACGCCTCGGTTTTATTGGGGGTTTTTATAATACCCGAAGCCAAGTAGGCAAGGGCCAAAAGAATAACCGGCAGATCAAGATTGGTCAGTTTCAGGCTTAAAGACCCCCTGACGGCAATTTTTACGGAACAGATTAAAAGTACCAGTGAGAGAAAAATGGCGGTCAAGAGCAGCTTTGGAGTTTCGAAGGCTGAAAGAATACCGGGTGAAAAAACCAGAGGCAGAAATAACAAGCCTACTATCAGTATTGCCCTCTCAATTTTTTCTATTTTCCCCACATGTCTAATGTAGATACAAAATAGCTTTATGTCAAGTACGTCACAAATTAGCAACCAGCTTTTGTTTTAATAGATTGATTAACATTCCTATAATCTGTTTTTGAGATTTGGGCAAGAATTGAGCCAGATCCAGATTTAAACGATTCTTCGGATATACTTCTATCTTTTTGATTAGATCTTTTTTGTTGATTTTGACAAGTTTTTGATCCAGTGAAACTCCTTTTTCCAGCAAATACCAGACATCATAAAGGTCTCTGCCCTTACTCCTTGTGGCAAGAGCGCAAATTTTTTCTGCCAAAATTTCGGTCTCTGAAAGGTGGGAGATTAAAGGGAAGATCGTAATGGGAAATTCAGTAATAAGAGGTGAAATTCCAATCTGTTTAACCTCTTTAGCAATTGTAAAATCCAGACGGATATTGATTGGGTATTTGAAATCTGAAGGTTGGTATTTAACACGATAACGGATGCCTGTTTTTCCTGAATATAATAACAATATTTTTATTCCCGGTAATTCTTTTTGTATTGTTTCTTCCAGATCCCGCAGGATTTGTTTAATTTGTTTTTTATCATAGGGAGTGGAAAAATCTAAGTCTTCGGAAAAGCGGGGCGAATTGTACAAAAGTCTAATTGCTGTTCCACCTTTAAAATAGATTTGCCTTCCCTTGTCGTGCCGGTAAAGATAGCTTAAAAATGTAAGTTGGAGAAATTCACGCATAATTGTAAATCCGTCTATTTGATACTTTTTTGATAATGCGTCGATTTGCTGTTTGGTAATCATAATATGCTCTTAATGACTTTAGTTACTTGTTTGTT
>Ga0265292_1001592_pt1 | contig 19385 bp, 15 predicted proteins | sample Munlanlewell296A_FD_189080 | JGI IMG/M metagenome (GOLD analysis project Ga0265292, IMG submission 189080) | Leachate microbial communities from a municipal landfill in Southern Ontario, Canada - Leachate well 296A | ecosystem: Engineered > Solid waste > Landfill > Unclassified | place: Canada... | reverse complement strand
TAAACCCTTTTTCAAGGATGCTTTTTTAATTCTGTCTTTTTTAGTCGAATCCTGCAAGGCTAAAACTGATAACCCTGCCATGGCTGACAATAATGACGCCGCAATTATACTTATCTTTGCGGTTGCCAGTATACCATTGGCCGGGAAAGCCAGGGTGGTAATAAAAATTGACATGGTAAATCCAATGCCGCCCAACAAACCTGCGCCATATATTTGCTTCATATTTACCTTATTGGGCAGCTTTGCTATCTTCAAACGTATCATCAGATAAGAAGCGCCGAAAATGCCTGCCTGCTTGCCCAGAAAAAGCCCAGCGATAATGCCGTAACTGACCGGGCTGTTAATAATTTCGCCAAACCTGCTGAAATCAACGGCTACACCGGCATTAGCCAGGGCGAAAAGAGGCAGAATACCAAAAGCCACCCAAGGCTGTAAGGCATGTTCCATCCTGCATAGCATTGGTTTTTCAGCAGACCCTTCCGCTGAACGGACCGGGATCGTCATTCCTAATAATACTCCGGCAATAGTTGCATGTAACCCGGATTTCAGCACAGCTAACCATAAAAAAATCCCTAAAATCACAAAAAGAAGGGTTGAGTTTTTGCGGAACCTGTTAGCCAGAATTAACGCTGTCAGAATTCCCAGAGCTGTTAAGAGAGCAATCCATGAAATCCGGCCGGTATAAAAAACGGCGATAACCAAAACAGCGCCAAGGTCATCAATAATAGCCAATGCCGCCAGAAAAACCGCCAGCCCTTTGGGCGCTTTGCCATTGCTCAGCAAAGAGAGAGTCCCCAGAGCAAAAGCAATGTCGGTAGCCATAGGTATTCCCCATCCGGAGAGGTAAACAGTTCCGTGATTAAAGAAAAAATAGATCAGAGCAGGTATAACCATACCGCCAAGAGCCGCTCCTATCGGCAGGACCGCCTTTTTTACAGACTTCAGTTCGCCGATTACCAGCTCACGTTTTATTTCCATTCCTACAACAAAGAAAAAGACCGTCATTAATCCGTCGTTAATCCAATGCAAAAGCGATTTGGTTAAAGCCAGCCCGCCCCAGCCGATGGTTATCCGGCAATGCAAAACCTGTTCATACTTATCCCCCAGCGGCGAATTTGCCCAGGCTAGGGCAGCGGCGGCAAAAATCAACAGCAGGATCCCGCCGGCGGCCTCATATTTAAAGAAATCTTCAAACGGTTTAATAATTCTGCGCGGCATGTAAGCACTCCTTCTGAAAATAAGTAAGAGGAGCAGTCCAAACAGGACTACTCCCCCCTAGCAGTCAATCCTTGCAACCCGGCTGTCTTAGCTTATGCTTTAGACCCATAGGTTTTAGCGCCCCCGGTTTTCACCAAGTTTACATCAACACATTGATAACTTATTCGCTTGCTTTATTTTAAACCACGTTTGTATCGATGTCAATTTGTCAATTGAAAGGACAATTTTCAAATAGACAACTTCAGTCATTTATAATATACATGTTGCATTTGCCGTCAACTGGGCCTTAGGTATCAACCTAAGGCTTTTTGTTGTATATTTTACTTGGATTCAGAGAGAGGCTGGGAAACTTTGTATTGTAGAAGACACCTGGCACCTCCTGCCCACTCCGGCAGGATTGGAATAAAATTGGTAAAATTGAATCATCATATAACTGTTAAATCTTATTTCAAAGGATGAGAATGCATGAGGGACAGGACTTTGATTATGCTGGCTCTGGTGTTTTTAGTGCTGACAACTGCGGTCGGGGTTAACAAGTCACTTGAGGCTTATAACAGGATGTTGGGCAGGCCGGTGGCTGCCGGATTAAAGGAAACGTATTACCTGCAGAAACCCCGCGTTGTAAACGGGGCCAAAACTCTGGCTGAATACGGGAGAAACACTGGGAAGGCTATATTTCTCCGCAATTATGGAGTTATCAGCAGGGAAGCGGGGCGGCTGAAGGCGGAAATCGAGAGGCTGGCCGACGAAAAAATACGTTTCCTTCAGTAATTTATCCTTTTCGCCTTAACCCAAAAGTGATATATTAGTTAAAGGTAGTCTTGAGGGTTACGAAAGGAGAAACATAATGTCAACTGGCAAGAAGGTGGCTCAGGCCGCCGGGATGTTGATGGTGGCAATGATGATTTCCCGGGTGCTCGGCTATGTCAGGGAAGCTGTCCTGGTTCACTCGTTTGGCGCCTCGTGGAAAACAGATGCGTTTTTAGCCGCCTTCACCGTACCGGATTTACTATATGATTTATTGGTTGGCGGTGTCCTCTCAGCCGCGTTTATGCCGGTTTTTGCCAGCTATCTGGCTACCGAAAAAGAAGAAGAAGCCTGGGAAGTCGCCAGCACCATGATGAATCTCGTTACGTTGATCATGGTAATCTGCATACCAATAGGGATGATTTTTGCGTCCCCTTTAACGAACCTTGTGGCCCCCGGTTTTGACGCGAGAACCCTGGCCCTTTCCGTACAGTTGACGAGAGTAATGTTTCCGGCCTTTATTATCCTCGCTCTCAATGGCCTGATTATGGGTGTCCTGCAGTCATACAAACACTTTGCCGCCCCGGCTTTAGGTTCAATCGCTTATAACCTATGCATTATTGTTTTCGGGTTGGTCCTGAGACGTTATGGCATTTTCGGGTTTGCCTTCGGTGTCGTGGCAGGCCACCTGGCCAACTTTCTTATTCAGCTGCCCGTACTGCGCAAAAAGGGGATGAGGTACAAGTTTACTTTGAACCTGAGTCACCCTGGGGTCAAAAAAATGCTGATGCTCATGGTTCCGTCGATGTTGGGCCTGGCGGCCAGCAGGATTAACGGGATTGTTAACCAGCGCTTTGCTTCTGACATCGCCGAAGGGAGCATTACTGCTTTAAGGCTCGCCTACCGTCTGATGTGGCTTCCTTTAGGTGTATTCGCCGGGTCGATCGCGGTGGCTGTTTTCCCGACAATGACAGACCAGGCGGCCAGGAAAGAGATGACTGATTTCAAACAGACGATGTCTAAGGGAGTGCGGGCCATCTTTCTGATTATAATTCCGGCATCCGTGGGATTGGCTGTTTTAGCCACTCCGATAGTAAGACTGCTGTTCCAGGGGGGCGCCTTTACCGCCAAATCAACGGAAATAACGGCCCTTGCCCTCGTGTTCTATTGTGTGGGTTTATTTGCCCACTCGGCAGTATGGGTGGTGACGAGAGCCTTTTATGCTTTGCACGATACATTAAGACCGCTTCTGGTTGCGGTTTCAACAATTATTTTAAATATCATCCTGAATAAATTATTTATCATAATAGGACTTGAGGAAAAAGGGCTGGCTCTGGCCTTTTCGTTGGTTGGAATAGTTAACCTGGCAGCCCTGCTGTATATTCTGCGCAAGAAAATCGGCCAGCTGGGGATGAAACAGATCACGAAATCGTTTGGCTTAATTACAATTTCAGCTGCCCTGATGGGGATTATCGTGTATGGAGTATCGTATTATCTCGGGACTCATCTTGACCTGCACTCCACGATGAACCAGGTAATTCAGGTGGGAGCCTCTGTCGGTGTCGGGGCTGTTGTTTTCGCGGGGGCGATTATAATGTGCCGCCTCGAGGAGTCGGAACTTATTATGGGAATAATCAAAAGGAAATTGAAAAAAGCCGGGTAAAAGTGATATAATTATTAGGCTAATATTATTAACATACCCCAGGTTCCGGCCTGGGGTTTATTGAAGAGGGGAATTAACTGACGTGGAGCGACACAATAAAACAAGGAACTTTTGCATCATAGCCCATATTGACCACGGGAAATCAACCCTGGCTGACCGGCTGCTGGAGTTCACAGGGGCCTTGAGTGAACGAGAAATGGCTGACCAGGTTTTAGACCAGATGGACCTGGAGCGGGAGAGGGGTATTACGATTAAAGCCCAAGCTGTGAAGCTTACTTACAAGGCTGATGACGGGCATACTTATACCCTTAACCTGATAGATACTCCCGGCCATGTCGATTTTACGTATGAGGTATCGCGCAGCCTGGCCGCCTGTGAAGGAGCCATCCTCGTTGTTGACGCAGTCCAGGGGATTGAGGCTCAGACCCTGGCCAATGTTTACCTGGCTTTAGACCACAACCTTGAGATTATCCCGGTAATCAACAAGATTGATCTGCCCGGCGCGGAACCTGACCGGGTCAAAAAAGAAATAGAAGATGTGATCGGTCTTGATGCTCAGGATGCCGTCCTGGCTTCTGCCAAAGAAGGCATTGGGATAAAAGCAATCCTGGAACAGATTGTGCATAAAATACCCCCACCCACCGGTGTAGAAACAGCACCCTTAAAAGCCCTTGTTTTTGATTCCCACTATGATGCCTATAAAGGCGTTATCGCCTATATCAGGATAATGGACGGTACCGTCAAACCCGGGATGAGGATTAAAATGATGTTTACCCGGAAGGTCTTTGAGGTTAATGAAGTTGGTATCTTCAGACCCTTTATGACGACGGTTGACGGGCTTGGGGTCGGTGACGTCGGGTTCCTTGCGGCCAGTATCAAGAATGTCCGTGATGTCAGGGTCGGGGATACGGTTACTAATGCTGAAAAACCTACGGACAAACCGCTGCCGGGATACAGGCAGATTACCCCGATGGTCTTTTGCGGGCTGTATCCGATTGACGGGGCAGATTATGATAATCTAAGAGATGCTCTGGAGAAGCTGCAGTTAAATGATGCCTCACTCATGTTTGAGCCGGAAACCTCGGTGGCCCTGGGGTTTGGTTTTCGGTTGGGGTTTCTGGGGTTGTTGCACATGGAGATTATCCAGGAGCGCCTGGAAAGGGAGTACGACCTCAGCCTGATTACAACCGCACCGAGCGTTGTGTTCCGCATTACTAAAACAAATGGGGATGTTGTTGAGATTGACAACCCGACAAATATGCCGCCGGTACAGACCATTCAAAAAATGGAGGAACCCTTTGTCAAGGCCACAGTGATGGTCCCCAACCAATACGTGGGCGCGGTTATGGACCTGGCTCAGGAAAAGCGCGGGACATTCCTGAACATGGAGTATATGACAGAAACAAGAGTCATGTTGACCTATGATATGCCCCTTATCGAAATCATATATGATTTCTTTGATTTACTAAAATCCAGGTCCAAGGGATATGCTTCCCTTGATTATGAATTTAGGGGATATAAAGAATCTAATCTGGTCAAAGTGGATATTATGGTTTCCGGGGAGGTTGTTGATGCCCTGTCCTGTATTGTCCATGAGGACAGGGCCTATCAAAAGGGACGTCAGTTGACGGAAAAGCTGAAAGACATCATTCCCAGACACATGTTTGATGTCCCTATTCAGGCCACTATCGGGAGCAAAATTATCGCTCGTGAAACTGTCAAGGCGATGCGAAAAAATGTGCTGGCTAAGTGTTACGGCGGTGATATCACCCGTAAACGGAAACTGCTGGAGAAACAAAAAGAGGGCAAAAAGAGGATGAAACAGGTCGGCAATGTAGAGATTCCGCAGGAGGCCTTTATGGCTGTGCTGAAGATTGATTAGTTGACAGTTGACAGTTGGCAGTAGAGACAGGCAGCAGGGAAACGGGAGGAGGGGAACTGGATGAAAGAAAACAGAGCCGGGAAGAGCTATTATCTTAATTTTATTGTTGGCGGGGTCCTGCTTGTTTTTTTGGTCATAGACTTCAGCTCAATTCTAAAGGAGGCCTCCAAGACCAGTTACTTGATGCCTCTGGGTGCAGGCCTGATAATTATAGCCAATTTTGTTTTGGGGTTTATTAAGTATAAAAGGGCCCATCCCCCAAAGGATTCCGATAAAAACGGTGGTGTACGGTGATGCCTATTGGTTTGTATATTCATGTGCCGTTTTGTTTGCAGAAATGTAATTACTGTGATTTTATATCTTACCCATATGACGTAGATTTGGCTGCGTCATATGTTTATGCCCTGGAAAAGGAGATGGCCCTGCATACAGTTAATATGCGCAGTGACCACCGGACAGTTAAAAGCATTTACCTGGGAGGGGGGACCCCCACTGTTCTGACCGGGGAACACCTGACCGCCATTCTGGATTACTGCCGTTCCTATTTTACGCTGACCGCTGATGCGGAAATCACGATTGAATGCAACCCCGGTACTGTTGATTCTGCCAAAATGGTCGAAATCAGAAAGGCCGGGGTAAACAGGGTCAGCATAGGAGTACAGGCTTACCAGCAGAAGATGCTGTCCAGGCTGGGCAGAATCCATAACTGGCGGGAGGTCGTGGAGGCAGCCCGCAGCTGTAAGGAAGCCGGATTTGACAACCTCAATTTTGACCTGATGTTTGGCATTCCGGGTCAGTCCCAGAAAAACTGGCGGGAAACCCTGGACCGCGTTATTGAGCTGACACCCCAGCATGTATCAGCTTACAACCTGAAAATAGAACCTGATACACCTCTCCACCGGGACGTGGTTTCAGGGTATTTGGTGCCGTGTGATGAGGAACTGGAACTGGAGATGTACTGGTATGCCATTGATTTTCTGACCGGTCACGGGTTTACCCACTATGAAATTTCAAATTTCGCCCAACCCGGGCGGGAAGCCCGCCATAACCTTATTTACTGGAATAATGAAGAGTACCTGGGCCTTGGGCCGGCAGCCCATTCGATGATGAATCTGCACAGGTTTAGTAATTTGGAAAGTGTGGAATTATATATCAATAGATTGAACAAGAATGAGTCGGTTATTCATAAACTGAACAGCCTGAACCGGGAGGAACAGATTTCGGAGACCGTTTTTTTAGGCCTTAGGTTAATCAGTGGTTTGGACCTGGCAGCTTTTGAACAGAGGTATGGAAAATCATTCTCCGAATTATTCGGGGATAAAATAAAAAAACTGACCGCTCAGGGCCTCATAGAAAATGAGGAAAACCGCCTGAGACTAACTGCCAAAGGCCTGCCGCTGGCAAATGAGGTATTTGCGGAATTCATTTAGATGATTCCGATTCTTGACAAATAAAACTTTCGATGGTATTTTTTATTTATAAGGATTTAGCACTCGACTAGTTAGAGTGCTAACAAAAAAGAGGGTGCTGAAATGACATTGGATGAGAGGAAACAGAAAATTCTCCAGGCCCTTATCAAAGACTATATTTCCTCTGCTGAACCGGTCGGGTCAAGGACAATTGCCAAGAAATATGACCTCGGTGTCAGCCCGGCCACGATTAGGAACGAGATGGCTGACCTCGAAGACCTCGGATATATCGAACAGCCCCACACCTCCGCAGGGCGGATTCCGTCTGACCGGGGATACCGCTATTATGTCGACTGCCTGATGAAGAAAAAGAGGTTGACAGAGGAAGAGCAAAAGACAATTCTGTCTAAATATAAAATTAAGGTCAGGGATATAGGCAATGTTTTACAGGTAACGAACAATATAATGTCAAACATCACTAATTACACCTCGATTGTTTTAGGGCCCCAGTTTAACCAGAGTAATCTAAGACATGTCCAGCTGGTGCCTTTAGATAATGATAAAGCCCTAGTCGTCGTCGTTACTGACAACGGCATGGTTCAGACCAAGATGATTGACCTGCCGCAGACCATTAATGACATCGACTTACAGAAGATCAGCCAGATTATGAATGCCAAACTGCAGGGCCTCAGCCTGGAAGATATCAAACTGACTCTCATTAAAGAGATATACTCAGAACTTTCAAAGCATAAACACATTTTTAATGCGGCTATTGACCTGATTCAGGAAACCCTTAATCTTAACCATGAGGACAAGGTCTACCTGGCCGGAACCCTTAATATTCTAAACCAGCCTGAATTCAGGGACATAAAAAAGGTAAAAACTCTCCTTTCCTTATTGGAACAGGAAAAAGTGTTAATGGAAATATTGAGTGACAAGTGCACCCCGGAGGAAGGTATTAATGTAAAAATCGGTGGTGAAAATACTGTCGAAGGATTACAGGACTGCAGCACTATCACCGCAACCTACCAGATAGACGGCAGGGTTATCGGCTCAGTAGGGGTAATCGGGCCAACCCGGATGGATTACGAAAAAGCTGTCACTATTGTGGAATTTATGACCCAGCACCTGTCCCTGATGATGAGGGACTTTTACAGGTAAAACAGCGGCCAGTGACCAGTGGCCAGTACTCAATGCCTGCGGCTTTGTGGGGAAAAGAAACCAGGGCACAGAGGTTAAAACAGAGGACACAGAGAGAAATTCGCAACCCATACTAGCATGAGTATTCTTTCTCCTCCGCGTGCTCCGTTATCTCCGCGAACTCCGCGGTTTGAAAGAGCCGCGAAGTAACTTGGACAATACAGCTTAATTGCTGGAAGTTGTACCTATGTAAGTAAGAAAACCGAGAGTAAGAATATCCGAGTTAGTAAATATGTTTTTATATTTAATACTATCTCAAGGTACAGAGTTACTAAATTGAACGAGGGAGTAAGTTTTACTGCTTTCTCTCTGTGGTCTCTTGTTTTCAGTGAATCACGGTTTCTCTGTGTACTCTGTGGTTTCTTTTAAAATCAGTAAGAATTATACTCACAACTGGTCACTGGCCGCTGGCCGCTGGCCGCTAATGTAGGAGGTTACCGATGAGTTTAAAACAGCAGGCTGCTCAGGGTTCTGATGTCGATGAGAGATTGTCAGCCCTGATTACCAATTCCAACGCTATCAGGGCTATAGCTTCTTCAGTGGAAGGGACTCTCGGCCCTAAGGGCCTTGATACCATGTTGGTCGATAAGTTCGGGGAAGTCGTTATCACCAATGACGGGGTTACCATCCTGACGACGATGGAAGCGAACCACCCGGCCGCTAAAATGATGATTAATGTAGCCAAATCCCAGCAGGCCGAAATAGGAGACGGCACCACCACTGCCGCGGTAATGGCCGGGGCACTCGTCAGTGAAGGGGTGGCCCAGGTTATCAAAGGGGTTCCGGTAACGAGAGTGATAGAAGGAATCCGGGCCGGGGTGACGAGGGCGCTCGAGCTTGTCAGGGAGAAGGCTGTTCCCATCAACGGGGCGGACGACCCTGTTTTAAGGCAGGTAGCCCTGATTGCCGGGCGGGAGCATGAGGATATTGCCGAACTGGTTGTAGGGGCCGCCAGGATGACAGGTGGGATTAAATTGAATGACCCTTCGTTTAAGCTCTCGGAGACGATAGTAGCTGAAGAGGGAGCCGAAAACGAGGTCTTCATGGGTGTAATCATCAATAGAGAACGACTAAGCAAGCACATGCCCAAAGAAGTACTCAATGTAAAAATATTAGTCATCGACGACGCTCTTGAACCGGAAGAAATAGAAGACGAAGCCCTTGCTACAGAGGCGGGCTTTGCCAGGTACCAGGAGTTACAGGAACAGTTTAAGGCAAATCTGCATAAAATTGTGGATATCGGTACGAAGGCGGTACTTGTAGACCGGGGTGTAGATAACTTTGCCGAAGAGGTGCTGACAGATGCCGGAATCCTCGTAGTTCAGCGGGTCTCCAACAAAGAACTGCGTAAAGTGGCCGAACATACAGGGGCGAGGCCGATAAAAAGGACCGGCCTGCGGAAAGAACCGGCCGAACTGGCTAAATACCTCGGCAAAGCCAAAAGGGTTTATGAAGATGAAAAACTTGAGCATATCAGAATCCTGGGCGGCCGGGGTAAACCCATTGCAACCGTACTCGTCGGCGCCGCCACCGAAGAAGTGGTGGGGGAACGGGAAAGGATTGCCAAAGATGCCGCTGCTTCAGTGCAGGCCTCTGTCAAGGGAGGGGTCGTGCCTGGAGGCGGGGCTTTCGAACTGGCCCTGGCGAGGGAGGTTGAAAAGGTCAGGGAGGGTGTGCGCGGCATGGCCGCGTACGGTGTAGACTGCGTGGTGGAGGCTTTAAAGCGGCCGTTTTCCCAAATTGCCGCCAATGCCGGGTTTAATCCCCTCGAAAAAATCGGGGATGTCGTGGCGGCCCAGGTCAAAGAAGGTAAAGACAGTCTGGCCCTTGACTGCGACACCGGGGATGTGGCTGATATGTTTGAGCTCGGGGTAGTCGACCCGGCCCTTGTTAAGCTTTATGCGTTAAAAGCGGCCGGTGAAATTGCCGAGGCTATCCTGCGCATTGATACAATTATTAAGAAAAAAGCGGAAGCTGCTGAAAAAAACAACCATAATGAATTTGAAGGCAGTGACTTCTAAAGGGTGGGGGGATAATATTGAACGAAAAAATGGAACAAGAGAACCCGGCAGACGGTACTTGTCTGACGGAAGACGAATTCGTTACCGAAGCGCCGGATAACGAAGCCGAGGCGGAAAAATACAAAGCTCAGGCTGACGAATATTTACAGCTCCTGCAGAGGGTCCAGGCTGATTTTGATAACTTCAGAAGGAGAACCCATCAGGAGCGTGAAGACTGGTCCAAATACTGTTCGGCCCGTATGGTGGCAAACCTGCTGCCTGTCCTCGATAACTTTGAACGCGCTCTCCATGCTGCAGGCAGTGACATAAACAACTTTTTGGAGGGTATGCAGCTCATTTACAAGCAGCTTAAAGATGTCATGGAAAAAGAAGGTGTCATGACCATGGATGCAGTTGGGAAGGAATTTGACCCCAATTTCCATGAAGCGGTTATGCAGGAACCCAGTGAAGAACACCCGGATAATACCGTGCTTGAGGAACTCCAGAAAGGTTACCTGCTGGCAGACCGGGTTATCAGGCCCGCTATGGTCAAGGTAGCCAAAAAATTATAAATGGAATAGGGAGGTTGAGAATTATATGGGTAAAGTACTTGGTATTGACTTAGGCACCACATATTCCTGCATGGCAGTTATGGAAGGCGGGGAAGCGGTTGTTATCCCTAATGCCGAAGGAGCCAGAACAACTCCGTCGGTAGTAGCCTTTTCGAAAACCGGTGAACGGCTGGTCGGCCAGGTGGCCAAACGCCAGGCTGTAACGAACCCCGAAGGAACCGTGATGTCAATTAAAAGACAGATGGGTTCAAACTATAAAGTCAATTTAAACGGCAAAGAGTACACCCCTCAGGAAATTTCCGCGATGATCCTGCAGAAAATGAAGACAGATGCGGAGGCTTACCTGGGAGAAAAGGTCGAGCAGGCAGTTATTACAGTCCCGGCTTATTTTTCGGACAGCCAGCGCCAGGCCACCAAGGATGCCGGCAAGATTGCCGGACTTGAAGTCCTCAGGATTATCAATGAGCCAACCGCCGCTGCCCTGGCATACGGGCTTGATAAAGGGGAAGACCATACCATCCTGATATATGACCTTGGTGGGGGCACATTTGATATATCGATACTTGAACTGGGTGAAGGGGTATTTGAAGTAAAGGCCACCAGCGGGAACAACCGCCTGGGCGGTGACGACTTTGATGACAGGATTATGAACTGGATAATTGACGAGTTCAAAAAGGACAGCGGTATAGAAATCCGCAATGACAAAATGGCTGTTCAGCGCCTTAAAGAGGCAGCCGAAAAAGCAAAGATTGAGCTTTCCGGAGTTATGACCGCAAATATTAACCTGCCGTTTATCACAGCTGATCAGTCCGGGCCTAAACACCTTGACCTTACACTCAGCCGGGCAAAATTTGATGAGTTAACAGCTGACCTCGTGGAAAAAACTATTGGTCCTTCCAGGCAGGCCTTATCCGATTCCGGCCTGACCGCCGACCAAATCAATAAGGTTATTCTAGTCGGCGGGTCGACGAGGATTCCGGCTGTCCAGGAAGAGATTAAAAAACTCGTCGGTAAAGAGCCCCATAAGGGTGTTAACCCCGACGAAGTAGTAGCCCTTGGCGCGGCCATTCAGGGCGGTGTCTTAGCCGGAGAGGTGAAGGATGTCCTGCTCCTCGATGTAACCCCGCTGTCCCTTGGAATTGAAACCCTCGGCGGGGTGATGACAAAACTGATCAACCGCAACACCACTATCCCGAGCTCCAAGAGCCAGATGTTTTCTACGGCCTCTGATAACCAGACTACTGTAGAGATTCATGTCCTGCAGGGGGAACGGGAAATGGCGGCCGGCAACAAGACCCTGGGCCGGTTCCAGTTAACCGGTATCCCACCGGCGCCCCGCGGGATCCCGCAGGTTGAAGTTAAATTTGATATTGACGCTAACGGTATCGTCCACGTTTCGGCTAAAGACATGGCCACCGGGAACCAGCAGGCCATTACGATTACCTCCTCCGGAGGGCTTAAAGATCAGGATATTGAAAAAATGGTGAGGGAGGCCGAAACCCATGCGGCTGAGGATGCCAAGCGGAAAGAAGAAGTAGAGACCAGGAACCAGGCCGACTCGCTGGTTTACCAGGCCGAAAAGACAGTCCGGGATTTTGGTGACAAGGCGGACAAAAGCCTGGTGGATAAAGTCAATGAGGCGATTAAGGAACTCAAAGAAGCCCTTAACGGCACTGATACAGAGGCCATTAAGAGCAAATCCGAAGAGCTTACGAAGCCCCTTTACGAGCTTACTACGGCCATGTATCAGCAGACCGCCCAGGCGCCGGGAGCCCAGGAAACCCAGGCTGACCAGGGCGCCGGCGGCGGTGCGGAAGCCCCCAAGGATGATAATGTAGTGGATGCCGAGTATAAAGTAGTAGACGAAGATAAGAAATAGGAATATTATATTAAGGGGGATTTAACATCCCCCTCTGTATGTTGTTTCCACAGTAATCCTTGGCAAGAAGGTGTTGTATAAACGATGAGTAAAAGGGATTATTATGAGGTTCTGGGGACTGATAAAAGCGCTTCCGAAGCAGAGATAAAAAAGGCCTTCCGGAAACTGGCCCGGAAATACCACCCGGATGTTAACCCCGATAACAAGGACGCCGAGGCCAAGTTTAAGGAAATAAACGAGGCCTATGAAGTGCTCTCAGACTCGCAGAAAAGGGCTGCGTATGACCAGTTTGGCCATGCCGCATTCGGCCAGGGCAACGGAGAACCCGGTTTTGGCGGGTCCGGAGGCTTTGGCGGCGGAGGCTTTGGCGGCGGGAACTTCAGCGGGTTTGGCGATATTTTTGAGATGTTTTTTGGCAGCGGCGGTCAACGGCGCAGGGGACCGGCCAAGGGTACGGATTTAAGGTACAATCTGGACATGTCATTTGAAGAGTCTGCCTTTGGTTTGGAAAAGGACATCAATGTACCCCGCACCGAACTGTGTGAAAAGTGTAAAGGCAGCGGCGCGGCGCCCGGAACTTCGCCTAAGAAGTGTGCCAAATGCGGCGGCACCGGTCAGCTTCAGTATACACAGTCCACGCCATTTGGCCGTTTTGTGCAGTCAAGGGTATGTGAAGACTGCCACGGCGAGGGTAAGGTTGTAGAAAACCCCTGCCCTGAATGCAGCGGTTCGGGTTATGTGAGAAGGTTACGCAAGATTCATGTTAAGATTCCGGCCGGTGTCGACAACGGATCCAGGCTGCGGGTTTCTGGGGAAGGTGAGCCGGGAGAACACGGCGGTCCTCACGGTGACCTGTATGTTTATATCAAGGTTAAACCCCACAAGATATTCAAGCGTGAAGGAAATGATGTTATCATCGAAGTAAAGGTATCATTCCCGCAGGCCGCCCTGGGTGACGAAATCCTCGTGCCGACCCTGGACGGGAAGATAGAGCTGAAGGTCCCGGAGGGGACGCAGTCAGGTACGTTTTTCCGTCTTAAAGGCCAAGGGATCCCGGATGTTCACGGCTACGGGCGGGGTGATCAGCACGTCAGAGTCACGGTTGTCACGCCTGCCAAACTGACTGAGGAACAGAAAGAGCTGCTCAGGGAGTTTGCTTCGGCCACCGGGGAAAACCCGGCAGGAGTGGGGAAAGGGTTTTTTGATAAAGTCAAAGATGCATTCATGGGTTAGCAGTAAACAGGGGTGGGTATCTGCCTGCATGTTTCTCTTGTAACCATAGTGCGCCAGTAACCTCAGCTACCGGCTATGCCTTGGGTTTCACCCGCCCAAGCGGCATCCGTGCCGCTGGGCGGCTCCGCCGTCCATGGCTCCGCCCTGCGGCATAGCCGGTATCTTCGCTAACTGGCGCAACAATGGATTACAAAGGAAACCTACAGGCAGACACCCACCCCTGTTTGCTGTTTTAACCATGAAGGCGTCTTTCACTTTGGTCGAAGCAGGGTCAAAAAGGAAATGCCGCGGTCCGCAGTGAGCGGACCGCGGCGAAAAGGTTGGTTCGCGCTTAAGCGCGAACCTTCGATTTTAACGGTGTATCTTTTTACTAAAAAGTTAGGAAAAAATTGTGAAGTATGATATATTACATATGGGATGTTTTAGGAGAATATTTTAGGGAGTGATTGTCCTGAACTGGCGGGAAATATCCATTAAAGCTGACAGGGACGCTGTTGATACAATTTCAGATATTTTGGTTGAATGCGGAGCAGGGGGAGTGGTTGTTGAGGATCCTTACCTGATAAATGAGCGGATAGCTGACAACTTGTGGGATGCCTACGAGTTTCCGGATGAACTGCTGAGCAGGGAATTTGTTCTCGTGCGGGCGTATTTGCCTTGTGACAGTAAGTTAGACGACAGTGTCCACCGGCTGTGCCGCCGATTGGACAGCCTTGACGGTGAATGTATACCGATTCCAATAAAAGATATAAGTTTTGCCGATGTCCGGGAGGAAGATTGGGCCAACTCGTGGAAGGCTTATTATAAACCTGTCCGGATCAGTGACCGGATTGTGATTAAACCAACCTGGGAAGACTACTCTCCGCAGCCTGGAGAACTGGTAATTGAGCTGGACCCGGGCATGGCTTTTGGGACCGGTACTCACCCGACAACGGTTATGTGTATTAAATTACTGGAGAAAATAATCAGGGGCGGGGAAACCGTATTTGATATCGGGACAGGTTCCGGGATTCTGGCCATTGTATCTGCTAAGCTGGGGGCCGGGGAAGTCAAGGCGGTCGATGTAGACGAAGTTGCTGTCAAAGCCGCCAAGGCCAATGCTTCCTTGAACCTTGTTGATGATACAGTAGAGATTACAGTCGGCAACCTGCTCGACAACGTTAAAGGACAGGCCGATATAGTTGTTTCCAATATAGTGGCAGATGTCATCATCAGCATTTGTTCCGATGCCGCCCGGGCTGTCAGGAAAGGCGGCAGGTTTGTGGCTTCCGGGATAATTGCCGGCAGAGCCGAAGAGGTCATCGAGCATATCAGGCAGGCGGGGTTTAAGATTGAAGAAACGGTTCGGGAAGGGGATTGGGTTTCCCTGGCCGCAGTCATGGAGTGATAAAATGGCCCGGTTCTTTGTTGCTGAAGACTCAATTAAAAATGATCAGGCAGTAATTACCGGACCTGATGTCAAACACATCACCAGGGTTTTGCGTTTAGGACATGGGGATAAAGTTGGGCTGTGCGCCCGGGACGGCAGGGAATTTACCGCCGAAATTATAGAGATAAGTAACAGTGAAGTTGTATGTGGAATCACAGCAGAGGTAAAAACATTCCCCGAGCCTCCGGTGAAGGTCACCCTGTATCAGGGGCTGCCCAAAGGTGATAAAATGGAACTGGTCATTCAGAAAAGCACTGAGCTGGGAGTGTCCCGGATTGTACCGGTAATCTGTGCCCGCACTATAGTGAAGCTGGATGAAACAAAGGCAGCCGTGAGAAGGACCCGCTGGCAGAGACTGGCCGAAGAGGCGGCTAAACAGTCGCGCCGGGCAGCAATCCCCGAGGTTGCTGAGCCGCTGGTCTTTGATAAGGCTTTAACTGAGCTTTCCGGCGCGGTTTTGGCGGTCATGCCGTGGGAAGAAGAACACACCCGTGGGATAGGTGATTTATTAAAGACGTGCACAATTAAAACTGACCCGGGAACAAAAATTGAGGTGGCCGTGTTTATTGGGCCGGAAGGCGGCTTTTCCAAACAGGAAGCCGAATTGGCCGGGTCTTACGGGGTTTTTCGAGTTTCGCTGGGCCCCCGGATCATGCGTACAGAAACAGCCGGAATAGTGACTGTAGCCCTTATTTTGTACGAACTGGGGGACTTGGGAGGGGCAGACAATGGCTAAAAAAGTTGCTTTTATTACCCTGGGGTGTAAGACAAACCAGTACGAGAGTGAAGCTATGGCCGGTGTCTTCCGCCACCGCGGTTACGAAAACGTGACCTTTGACGAAAAAGCAGATGTTTATGTGATCAATACCTGTACAGTAACTCACTTGGGGGACCGCAAATCCAGGCAGATGATAAGGCGGGCTGTTAAAAAGAACCCGGGCGCGATTGTTGTTGTGACCGGATGCTATGCCCAGACCTCACCGGGTGAGGTGTTAGAAATCCCCGGCGTTGACGTCATCGTTGGGACGAGGGACCGGGACAGGATTGTGGAACTGGTGGAAAAGGCCGAAAAGTCTCCCGTGCCGGTAAATGCAGTAAAAGATATCATGTCTCACCAGGCCTTTGAGGATATGCCCCTGCTGGATAATGAGAACAGGACGAGGGCATTTGTAAAAATTCAGGAAGGGTGCAGTAATTTCTGTACTTACTGTATAATCCCGTATGCCCGGGGCCCGCTGCGGAGCCGCCAACCGGACAACATCCTGGCTGAAGTCAGAAACCTGGTGGGAAAAGGTTTTGGCGAAGTAGTCCTGACCGGAATCCATATTGGCGCATACGGCGCCGGCCTCGAAAAAAAGGTTGACCTGGCCGACCTCGTCATCAGGATTGCCCATACCCCGGGGTTAAAAAGGCTCAGACTTGGGTCTATAGAACCTCTTGACATCACACCTCGGCTTACCCAGGCCATCGCCGAAATCCGTACTGTCTGCAGACATCTGCATATCCCGCTGCAGAGTGGTGATGATTATATTTTAAGACGCATGAACAGACACTATAAGACCTTTGAGTTTTCCCGCATGGTTAGCGCCATCAGAGGCCAGGTGCCGGAGATAGCGATAACGACAGATGTGATTATCGGTTTTCCGGGCGAAACTGCGGAGAGTTTTGAGAGTACCTATGAACTGGTTAAGGATATTGGCTTTAGTAAAACCCATGTATTCAAATATTCTCCCCGGAAGGGTACTCCGGCTGCAGGATATCCGGACCAGGTCTCTCCGGAAGATAAAGATGCCAGGAGCAAGAGGCTGATTACCCTGGACCGCGAAAACCAGAAGAAATTTGCCGGGCGGTTTATCGGGGAATCCACTGAAGTTTTGGTGGAGCAGTTAGTTGATAAGGAAACAGATGAATGGGAAGGCCTGACTGATAACTATATCAGGGTCCTGCTGAAAAGCAATGAGGGTTTACAGGGTGAGTTTGTGGAAGTAAGGATAGTAAAACTCCAAGGAACCAGCTTATTGGCAAAAGTTAAGATTTAATACCTAAACTCCTATTCTTTTGAAGGATTTTTAAATATTTGCGTCGAATACTTTTGTTTCAATAAAAATTTCGCATCTTTACTTATCGGCAGCTTAAAAGGAGGTGTTAGTGGTGCAGGATTGTTTATTCTGTAAGATTGCACGGAATGAAATACCAAGCCAGGTCGTCTATGAGGATGACCGAATCCTGGCTTTTAAGGATATTAATCCCCTCGCCCCGGTCCATGTTCTTATTATTCCTAAACAGCATTTGACGAATCTCCTCGACATCCATGAAGGCAATGTTGATTTAATCGGCCACATTCACATTGTGGCCAACAGACTGGCCAAAGAAGCCGGGATAGCGGAAAAGGGTTACCGGGTAGTTACGAACTGTAATAAAGAGGGTGGGCAAATTATCTTCCACCTGCATTATCACCTTATCGGCGGCGAGGAGCTGCGCAACTTTGCCTAGTCGAGTTGACACTTGATTGACAAATATAGTATAATAAACAATGTGTAATTTTATGCCCTGGAGACGCAGCAGCGATTATAGAAACAACTGCGGATTAACCACTGCATTATTGCCAGTAGTGGAGGGAGGGAAAAAGAATTGTCAGAAGTTAAAGTCGGAAAAAATGAAACGTTAGATAGCGCCCTTAGGCGTTTTAAAAGGTCCTGCCAGAAATCCGGTGTCCTGTCTGAGCTTAGAAGACGTGAGCACTATGAGAAGCCTAGCGTTAAGAGGAAGAAAAAGTCCGAGGCGGCTAGGAAACGGAGATTCTGGTAAGGAGAGGTTTTGTATGTCTCTTTGGAAAACTGGTTAATCAAATTGTAAAAGAATTACTGGGTTAAATTGAGGGACTGTCTCAAATGAGGCAGTCTCTTTCATATTGGAGGTTGGAGGTTAGAAGTTAGAGGTTGGAAAAATAAGATGGAATTCGCTTTTGGCGAATTCCCACAGATTGATCTAACCTCCAACTTCCAACCTCTAATTTCTAGTGTGGGAGGGGCTGGCGTGTTCCTCCGGGCGGAATATCTTAGCGGGGCTTGTTGGCAAATAACTGTGGGTTGAGGGGATGGCTGTCCGCAACGGAGTTTCTCTTGTTCTCATTGTGCGCCACTAACCTCAGAGCCTGGCGGTGCCTTGGGTTTCACCCGCCCAAGCGACGTCCGTGTCGCTGGGCGGCTCCGCCATCCGTGGCTTCGCCCTGCAGCACCGCCAGTCTCTGAGGCAAGTGGCGCAAAAATGGAAACAAAGGAAACACCGTTTGCGGACAGCCATCCCCTCTGACTTTGCGGCATTTGCCAACAAGCCAGTCTCGGGTTCGCCCTCCGAAACACACCATCCCTCCTGTGCTAAAAATGAAAGAGGCCGCCTTTTTAAGACAGCCTTCGTTGGGGGAGAAGAAAAACTAATGATTGTCCAACCTCTGACATCTGACGACCGACCTCCAGTTTAGCGGCGGCCTTCGCCATCTTTAGACATCAGGGGAAACCCCTGGCCCTCCGGAACACACCTTCCCCTATGGCATATTTTAGGAGTGGAAGATGGAATATGTGTGATAGTAGGGGAAGTTTTCAAGAAAATTTCATATATATGGGAGAAATTAACAGAGGTTTTTGTGCAGTAGTGTCGAAACAAATCATAAAGAAGTAAAGTTATTGCATTAAAGAGCTGATTATGTTACATGACATAGAAATTAAATGACAGTAGTTTATGAAAGAGAGGAAATCAGTGAGACAAAAAATCGCGTCAGGGGTAGCAGTATTCCTGATAATTGTATTTAGCTGGGCCACCGCTGCCCAGCAGGGAAAAAAAGTCGTGGAAGCTGCTCCCCAAAGCAGACCAAATCTACAAATTGCCTCTGCCGCTCCCCTTGCAGCGCCTGAGATTACACCAAAAGCCGAATCAACAAAGCCGTTGGCTGTCGATGCAAAGACAGCTTCAACAAATGATAAAGATTCCGGGCATGTGGTCAAAAAGGCTGCCGCCAAGCAGCCTGCCAAAGTATCCAGAAAACAGCCTGTGTCAAGACAAAACTCCGGTTCAGATGTTGACCGGATTCTCCAATTGGCCTACTCTTTAAAAGGTATCCATTACAGGAGCGGAGGCTCAACTCCGAAGGGTTTTG
>Ga0265292_1001591_pt1 | contig 19389 bp, 17 predicted proteins | sample Munlanlewell296A_FD_189080 | JGI IMG/M metagenome (GOLD analysis project Ga0265292, IMG submission 189080) | Leachate microbial communities from a municipal landfill in Southern Ontario, Canada - Leachate well 296A | ecosystem: Engineered > Solid waste > Landfill > Unclassified | place: Canada... | reverse complement strand
ATCACAATGTGCACCCGAGGTATACTCGAGTGCACATTGTTATTTACATGGTCAAATCAACGATTGCTTCATCGAGAATACGTAATGCATATTCTTTAGAATCAGCAGGTGGATCACCTTGTTCATCGAAGTTCCAGATGTGAGCGCAGATACAGTATAGCCTGGCATAAAAATCCATTGTACCATTGCATATGAGTACGGCGTCAAGTTCATCACCGCTCAAAGTAAAATCCATAATGAACTCATGAATGATACTCCAAATCTCAGCTGGTGCATTGTCACCATCTGTATTTGCTACAGACTCTTTTAACCGTTTAAATTGTTCTAAGCCAAATGCCATGACAACCTCCACTGTTAATAGTCAGATTCAATCTTAAATCCTTGTCCTTGCAGAATTTCAAGTACCAACATCTCAGCTGGGCACATGCTTGCATGCCATATACGACGCCATTGTTCAACAGTAATTGGTTCATCCTTATACCTGAGAATCTCAATCGTTCGTTTGGCGTGAATTACACATCATTCCATTGCTCTAATAGCTTCGTCCATGATAACCTCCACTATACTGACATCATCAGGCGGGATGAGAGGTCAGCAATTTATTAGCCGCACTGCAGATTAACTACACGGTCAAGTCAACAATTGCTTCATCAAGTACACGCAGTGCATACTCTTTCGAATCAGCAGGTGAATCACCTTGCTCATCATAATTCCAGATGTGAGCGCAGATACAGTACAGCCTCGCATAAAAATCCATTGTACCGTTACGCTCAAGCACAGAATCAAGGTCATTCTGTGCTTCAACAGAGTTGAACTGTGCAATGAAGTCGTCAACAGCACACCAAACATCAGCTGGTACATTGTCGCCATTCGTACATGCAATAGACTCTCTTAACTGTTTGAACTGTTCTAAACCGAATGTCATGATAACCTCCGTTGTGCTGACATCATCAGGCGGGATGAGAGGTCAGCGAGTTATTAGCCGCATTGCAAGTTAATTATTTATTAAACTCAGGGTCATTAACCATTGCATATACTCGTGCTTCAAAGTCCTCAAATATAGATTTAAGAAATTCATCAACTTCATCTTGCCGCTCAAGTGGGGTTTTACCGGTCATGTCACCGACATAAGAGTTGTTATCGTTAAGTATTGACTTAATCGCAATAGCCACAGTCTCAGCATCACGTTCACTCAGTTTCATAATAACCTCCAGTGTTGTTACTCTCTGGTCATTGCTGACCAGAGAGTGTTGATGTTAAGACTCTAAGAACTTCCAGCCTTTAGAATCAGTTGCAATTGCATATCCGTCTTTACGAAGATAAGACATTTGAGAACTGATGTTTCTTTCCGAGATTCCAACACGTTTTGCCAGCATCGGCACACTAATATGCGCACCTTCTTTGAGAATCGCCAGTACTTCTTCCTTGCGACCAGGTTTCTCAACAACAATCACTTCTGTTGCTACATCCAGACAGTCAATCGTCTCCAGCATGTCAGCAACCAACGTCTCCAGTACAATAATTCTTGCTTCGAGTTCATTCTTCGTCATGACAACCTCCAGTACTTCGTGAGATATGTTGCCAGATACTTCTATATCTCTTTTGTTGTTCAACTCTTCTGGCACACCAAGAGTTGTATATTATATAGTCAAGACAATCTTGTTATATAATATAATTAAATTATTTCTTCAAATTTAATTTGAATAAATTATATAAAAAATTTTTAAAAAAATAAATAAAAAAATTTTATATAATAATATTAAATATTTATTTGATGTATAATATTTATAAAAAATTTTATATATAAAGGGGGTGTATAGACTTTAAAATAAAACAAATTCGTCACTTTTAAACCTTGTTTACAAAACTTTGGGCCTATAAGGCCACATATACTCTTTTTGAAGCGCATAGACGCAGGCCACCATGAAGTATAAAACTTTGGGCCTATAAGGCCACATATACTCTTTTTGAAGCGCATAGATGCAGGCCACCATGAAGTATAAAACTTTGGGCCTATAAGGCCACATATACATTCCTATGCTATGAATTTTGAAGCGCATAGATGCAGGCCACCATGAAGCACTACACTTTTTAGGCGCTTTCTACAAAACTTTGGGCCTATAGGATCATATATACTCTTTTTGAAGCGTATAGACGCAGGCCACCATGCTGTATACGCGCACACGCACGCGCGATCAATTTTATATACGCGCGTATAAGCCTTAAAAACTTAGTTTCTGGTCGCGTAATTCGCCGTTTTTAAGCTTTATTTTACTAATTAGTACTAACCTATAGTCCATATACTCTTTTTGACTACACTTTATCTCTTCATATACTGTATATTAATAACAAATAGCCAAATTTTTAGCTTTACTTTTAGATCCGGACTCGTTATAATCTAATTAAGTTGGGTTTTGGTCTCCCGGCTATCGTGTTTCTCCTGGAACTGTGCGCGGGAGCTCTTTAGTCCCGCGCACATTCAGCGCTTTTACTAAAAAGGTACTGTTATGGCTATAGACGTTGAACTTTTGAGACTGCAATACGAGATACTCAATGTCTCAGTTGAGTCATTGGCACGGTCTGCTGGTATTCCGCAAGACCTTATACAACGCGAGATTGATAAGGGCCGCTGGACTGTGCTTTGGCCAGACGAGAATGAACCGAAGCTCGTAGTTGAAGAAGACGAAGACCTATTCACTGTTTCCACAAACCAGTATATCGATAAAACAAGGCGCCGTTTACAAGCGTACTCTTACGCAAAAGAAATTTTGCTTGCGACGCGGTACCTCGAACTTGAATCAAATCTTATTAAAAAAGCCAACCAAGTCTTAGAGAACCTTACAACTGTGGATATGACTGCAGCTTCAGGCCTCAAAACTCTGTCCTCTCTATACCGTGACTTATCCAAAGGGCTTTCTTCCGTCTCTTCACTCTCTCTGGGCACTGACGAAGAAGGCTTACCAACTGTAATCATCAAAGACTTGTCTGGACGTGACCAAATGACAATGCGAGCAACGCGGTCACCGCGAACTAATCCAAATCCACCCTTGGATACGAAATGCGACGATGCGATTTAAATACATACGAGACCATGATCAAGACCGCGTGCTTGACGATTATTTTTACTGCACTGACCGCGTCGCAATTATTACTGGGCCTCTTGGCTCAGGCAAAACATTCACATCCTGTGAAAAGATCTTTGATAGGATGTGTAATCAGTGGCCAAATAAGGAGCGCGCGCGTAAGACAAGATTTTATGCAATTAGGAATACGTACCCTGATCTCCTTGGTACAACCGTTAAAGACTGGATGGACCTTTTCGGTGACCTGGGAAAATACAAAGGTGGTGGTATTGAGCCTCCTTCTCATAAATTGCATTTTAAGCTTCCTGATAGAACAATAGTTCAATCGGAGTTTATCTTTCTTGCGCTTGACCGGCCCCAAGCCATCAAAAAGCTGAGAGGGGCACAGGCCACTGGCTTTTGGCTGAACGAGATCAAAGAGTTACCAAAAGCAGTAATTGACATGTGTGACTTACGGCACGGTCGTTATCCGTCAAAGATGGACGGTGGGCCCACTTGGCATGGCATCATAGGTGACACCAACCAGGTTGACCAGGACCACTATTTGTATGAGCTTGCAGAAGTGACTAAGCCTAAAGGCTGGAGCTTCTTTACACAACCAGGTGGTGTACATAAGAAGACACCTGAAGGAGAGTGGACCGTTAATCCAGATGCTGAGAACATAATCAACTTACCTGATGACTACTATGAAGCTGGTATGGAGGGTAAAGGTGATGAGTGGATTAAGGTCAACCTTGGGAACATGTATGGTGCTGTGTCCGATGGACAAGCAGTATACAGAGAACAGTGGAACGACCAACTCCATGTTAACTCAGAAATACGCTTTATCCCAGATGAGCCTATAGCGGTTGGCCTTGACTTTGGGTTAACTCCAGCGGCCATCTTTGGCCAGCAGACGGCCAGAGGGACAGTCAACGTCCTTGCCGAACTTACGAGTAACGGCATGGGTATCAGACAATTTTACACTCTGGTCGTAAGGCCTTTTGTCGTTAAGCACTTTTCTAAGGCCTCAAGTATAACGTGGGTTGGTGACCCTGCTGGAGCTAAACGTGCTGAGACTGACGAACAGACTGTTTTTAAAGAGCTTGAGGACTTAGGTATCATTGTCGAACCAGCGAATACCAATGACATTACAATGCGCATTGAAGCAGTACGATTTTACTTGACTACAATGTCGGGGCTAAGACCAGCATTTCAGCTACATCCGCGCTGTAATGTGGTCCGTAAGGGCTTTAACGGTGGTTATAAGTTTAGACGTATACAAGTAATCGGTGATGAACGATATATGAGTGTACCTGATAAAAACACTTTTTCGCATCCACATGATGGACTACAGTACCTTATGATGTACTATAAAGGCGATACAGGTGACTCAAAACCGTTTGTACGTAAAAAGGTGACAACCAGATGGGGAAAATGATAACTTATAAAGGCGTAAAGCCCAGTATGCAAACCCTACATGGTTGGGTATGGGAAGCTATGACTGGGCATTCTGGCTGGCGAGCAAGTTGCTGGGAGGACGCCGAATTCAAAGACGGTTTACACTGGACTGCAGCAGACTATAATGCAGCAGTAGCAAAAGGTATAAATCCTTTAACTATTAATAGGGTACTACCCGTCTTAAACCTCATTAACGGTAATTACATTCGCGCACAAAAAGATATTATCGCTAAAGGCCGCACCAAGCAGGACCATGAAATTTCACAAGTAATGTCAGAGGCTATTGCCTATGTTGTCGATCAGAATGACGGAGCCCTACTCCAGCGTAATGCGTTTGACACGCAGATTACCGTGGGGTACAACCACGTCTTTGTTGGATATAACTCAGATCCACGTAAAGAACGGGTGCTACTCCAAGAAACACCATGGTATAACTGCTGGTGGGACCCGTACGGTAGCCCATGGCTTAAAACCCACAGTTGTCGGTACTTCTTTCAAGCTGCATGGAAAGACATTGATGACGTAAAGATGGCATTTCCTCAGTTCGCAAATGACCTTGATGAAGAGTACCGAGCGCTGTGTGATGTTTCTACAGCAATGTTTATGACAGACATTGGAACTGAGATTGAGAATTATAAAGATTTTCTCTCAGCGGGCCAATGGGTCAATACAACTCGACGACGAGTACGCCCTGTAGAAATGTGGTATACCACAGTAGTACCTACATGGTTCGCTATTATGCCGAATGGCCGAGTTATTGACATGGATAAACTGCCTATGCAAGAGCAGTATGCGGTTGTACAGGCGTCACAAGAAGTCCTCCAGGCTTCCGTAAAAAAGATGAATGTCACTACATTCGTCGGGAATCTACAGCTGCAGGATGTTCCGACGCCATTTCCGCATGATGAATTTCCGTATGTACCATATATAAGCTATTTAGACCGTTTTGGATTCCCATACGGCGTTCCAAGAAACGTTAAGGAACAGAATATGGAAGTCAACAAACGCCGGTCTATGGGCTTAGCGCTTCTCGGTAGTAAACGAGTAATTGCTGAAGAAGGCGCAGCGGAAGATCTCAACGTGCTGTATGAAGAAGCCAACAGTATTAACGGCATGATCGTAGTCAAGAAGGGGAAACTTAACGCTGTTACTATTGAAGATTTAACGTCTTTAGCGGCCCCTCAGATCTCCATGATGCAACAATCTGAGAATGAGATACAAGAAATCGTAGGGGCAACAGATGAAGCTATGGGCGCGACAACTCCAGCTCAATCTGGCATCTCTCTGGACAAAAAGCGCTCTATGGCTTCGACTATGACGCTAAACCTACTCGAAAATGCTTATACCTCACAAAAGCGTATGGGCGAACAGATTATGTCACTTGTACAGTCTTCATGGACTGCTGAGAAAGTTATGCGTGTAGTTGACAGACTCTCTGGTGTCGAGAAGTTTGTAGAGGTTAATAAGCGTATTGACGACGGATACGGCAATATTACAGTCCATAATGACTTGACGCAGAGTAGATTTGACTTACAGGTTGCTACTGCAGAAATGACTGACACCATGCGTGAGAAGAATATGGACCTGCTATTCTCCGCGATTAACAAGGCGCCTACTGAAGCTGTCGCGCCGCTGCTTAATGTTGCTTTTGAGCTCTCTGATATACCTGAAAAAGAGCGTATTCTGTCACAGGTACGCGAAGCTACTGGTATGGGCCCTGTAGACGAGACTTTGACGTCTGACCAGAGAAAAGCCAAGCAAATGTCGGATCAAGCACAAAAACAAGCTATGGCTGCCGAAGATCGTCAACGCGCACAGCGCCTACAAGACCTTACGGCTGAGAAACTTATGGCGATGTCTAAAAAAGCACTTGACGAGGGTGAAGCAGCAAAAATGCTGGCTAAAGCACAGCAGCAAAAAGTAGACCAAGATGGTTTTGCCGCTGGATACGAAATTATTCAAAAGAGAAAGGAAGGGGACACGAAGAAATGAGTAAAGATTTAACTCCAGGCCAAATAGCTGCTCGTACGCGTATGACGGCGGCCGAAGAAAGAGCTTTTGACGTAAAAGCTGAAAAGCACTTTCGGGGTCACCGTGAGTTACCTAACGGTAGAAATTTTCGTTGTTGGAACCGTGAAAAAGACGTAGCTGGTGACAGGGCATATCGCGCCAATTACGACCAAATTGATTGGAATACCTCGCCTGTGTCGGCGTAAACACACAACCTCGCCAGTGCTGGCGTTAACGCACAAAAGGAGTATCATATGTCAGGAGAAGCAACAGTAGAAACATCGACCGTAGTACCTGAAGCACCTGCGGCGCCCGTAACCACAGTTGAAACAACAGTAGTACCTGTACCTGAAAATGCTGGGCCTATTGACTATGTAATAAGCGACCAAGGGTTACCTACGGTCACAGATGCAGAACTCATGGGCATGGACCAAGATGTACCGGTTGTACCTGACACGCCGGCTGTACCTGATGCGCCAGTTGTACCAGCAGGAAAAGAGCAGACTACTGAAACACCGCCGGCAACTGAAGCAAAAGTTGAAACGCCGCCTAAAGGATATGTTCCTACGGCCGCGGTACACGAAGCCCGGGAAGAAATACGCCGGCTTAAAGAACGCATTAGCGCAATGGAAGTAAAAGGTGCTGATGTAAAACCTGTAACGCCGCCCGCAGTACCTGATAACGTACCGACAGTACGCAGTGACTTCAAGGTTCTCACGAAAGACGAGTTCATCGCGCTTTCAGAAGAAAGTCCAAGGGACGCTCTGGTATACCAATCTGAGCTGATGGATTTTCGTGAGGCCCAAAGAATAGCGGCTGACAAAGCACGTCAGGACGAAGTTGCTAAGGTAGAAGTTGAAGAGTTATTTGAAGAATCCGCGGCACTTATGTCAGCTGCGCTACCGGGCATCTTCGATGAAGGTTCCACGGTACAGCAAGAGCTGGCACAGTTTGCAGATGGCATTGGGTTCACGAAAGACTTGTATTACTTAACGAACCCCGAAACCCAGGTGATCTTACCCGGAGAATCGAAACCGCTCTATCTCGGGCGGCAAGCAGCGTCAATCGTCGCTATGCTGGCCAACCTGAAAAATAAGGGCCTTCCAAATGCCGATGCCGCAATGCGTGCAACCGTCGAGGCCGAATTACGGCCGAAAATTGAACAGGAAGTTTTATCAAAAATCAAAACTGCCGGAGTAACGGGATACAAGGCCTTATCTGAAATTCCAACAAGTGCGACAACTACGCCTGAGTCTAAAATACTCACTGAAGCTGAAGTTGCGGCCCTTGATCCAAAGGCCTTGGAAGCGTACCTCTCCGGAATGTAACAAAGGAGAAGTGAAATGGCTGCAACAGAGTTTGCACTTAATCATGCCTTGGCCGTCCAACGCTGGAGTACCTCTCTGGCCGTTGAAGCCGCTAAAGCTCAGTATTTTGCGAAATTCATCGGGACGTCGAAAGACGACCTTATCACCGTTCAAAATGAACTCACCAAAGGCGCCGGTGAGAAGGTCACCATCGGGTTGCGCATGAAACTGGTCAACGCCGGTAAAGAAGGTGACCAGATCATTGAAGGCGACGCGACGGCTGAAGAGGCCCTTAGCTTTTACCATGATTTTCTGTTTATTGACCAGCTCAGGAAATCCACGAAGTCCAAGGGTAAAATGTCCGAACAGCGGGTTCCGTACAACCTGCGGCAGGAAGGTCGTGACGCACTGGCCATCTGGTGGGCAGAAGAAATGGATGAAGAGATCTTCTGTTATCTTTCAGGTGCCCGCGGTGTCGCTACCATGCACAATGCCACGAACTGGACCGGCCGTGCCAACAACACTCTTACAGCACCGGACGCCGGGCATCTTGTTGTCGCCGGCGGCCATGCCAAAGCAACTTTGGTCGACGCCGACAAAATTGACATCTCCATGGTTGAAAAACTCGTTGCCATCGCTGAAACAGTGGATCCTATGATCCAGCCTTTTACCATTGAAGGCAACAAGAAATTCGTTCTGCTTATGCATACCTTTCAGGCCTTCGATCTGCGTACGTCAGTCACGACCAACGACTGGCTCGATATCGCCAAGGTTACAGGAACTGGTGCCGGCGCCAAAGCCAAGATGTATACCAATTCCCTCGGTGAGTACGCCGATGTTATTTTGCACAAACACCGGAATGTCATTCGGTTCAGCGATTACGGCGTCGGCGGCGATCTTCCTGCAGCGCGTGCTTTGTTCCTTGGTGCCCAGGCCGGTCTTATGGCCTACGGCCAAAATTCCGGTCCTTCCCGGTATTCCTGGTATGAAGAACTCGATGACCGCGGCAATGCGCTGTCCATCACGGCGGGTACCATTTTTGGCATCAAAAAGACTCGGTTCAATGCCAAAGACTTTGGCGTTATCGCTGTCGATACGTACAGTGCCAATCCGACCACCGCTTAATTCAGGGTGTAAGTTGAGTACTGCCCATCTATTCGTAGATGGGCAGTTACTAAGTTTGCACCTACACTGGAGGCAGTATGGCCACTCTTGAAGAGCTGAGAACACGTGTTGTACGCATTATACATGACGATGCTTATACAGATGACGATGTTGACGGCTTCATAAATGAAGCATATAAAGCATGCGCAGGTAAAGTGCTATTACCAGACCTCATGAGTACGGGTAATATAACTGTGCTTGCGGGTGCTATGTCTACTGCTATTCCTACTGCTTGGAACTTCGACAGAAACTTATACCTCTGTGCTTCAGCGGACAGCAAAAATGCAGTAAAGGTATACTCATCCATCGCATTACTAACGCATGATTTTCCGGCATACACCTTTAATCCAGCTATTGGATCTATTGAAGCTTGCACGGCTACGCAACTTTCGTTTATCAGTTATCCAAAACCGAGCGCTTCTGAGATACTTAATTGCGCTTTCTATAAAAAAGTTACCCCTCTGGTCAATGACACTGATGTACCTTTGGTACTGCCTGAGCATATGCATTTTCTTTTACTCGTATCTGGCGCGTGTGCAGAAATTTTCACAGAGAAAGAAGAGGGCATAGATGGAGTTATGATTAATACCAACAAGTACTCAAAACGTTTTAAAGACGCTATTGAGGAGCTTGGTAATTATTTTAAAACCGGACAATCAAGGCCTGCTAAATCAAATAGGATTGCGTTTATATGAAAATATTGCCGCTATACAGGTCTGCCACAGGTTTAGCCGATAAACTTGACGCTATGCGAGTTGTATATAACGCAGAAACAGGAGTATTGGGCTTATCTCAAGCGAATGATATTACCATAGACTTATCTGGAGCAATTAAAAGTAGGCCTGGGTTTAGCCTTTTACAGTCTGGGTATTTTAGCAACTTATTTTCTTGTGGAGAATACGGACTGTGCGAGTATAATGGTAATTTGTGTCTTATAAATGAAAATTTATCTATAGCACAACTTGTGCCAGTTTATACTAACCAGTTAGCATACGCACAGGTATTTAATAACGTGCAAGACTGTGTTTATTTTTCGGATGGCGTGCAGACTGGAGTTCTCAGGGACAAAGTGTACAGTCCTTGGAACGCTACGTCGTATGTAGGTGTACAGTCAACTGAAATGCAAGCAAAAAGGTTTGCAGCAAAAATACCGGCTGGGCACATTATATGCGTTTTTAACGGTGTAATGTATATAGCCTATGATAACCTTGTTATTCCTTCTGAGCCTTTTTCATATACTTGGTTTGACCTTGAAAAAACATTTGCTTTTGATTCACGGATTACTATGATCGCATCTGTGATATCAGGTTTGTATATTTCTACGCAATCACGAGTATATTTTTTAGCAGGCGCTACGCCTAAGCTATTTTCCAGAAAAATTGTCCTTGACTCTGGTGTAGTAGAAGGCACTGTGCACAAGCATCTTGGGTCTGCACTTGGTTTGCAAACTGGTAATGAAGTACTCACTTTTGTTACAAAAAATAGCGGTTTGTGTATTGCGACTGAAGACGGTGCAGTAACAAGTTACTCAGATACACATGTTAATTGCCCAGAGGGTAAACGAGGTTCTTCTTACGTTTTTGATCATAATCTTATCACAAGTATTCTTTATTAAGGGGGTATTATGGGAGTAAAACTTTCAACAGGTTTACGTAATGCGATCATGGGCGCCATTGGCTTTAGCGGCGCTTTGGAAACAGGTATTATCGAGGTATATTCAGGAGCACAACCGGCTGACGCGGACGCAGCAGAAACAGGTACCAAACTGCTTCGTATCACGGTGAACGGCGGCGCTTTTGTAGCAGGTAATGCGGCCAATGGCCTTACCCTCGAAGACCCTGTTGCTGGTGTAGCGGTCAAAGAAACCACGGAAGTGTGGTCTGGTCTTGGATTGGCCAATGGCACAGCGGGATGGTACCGGTTTTACGCGAATGATTACATTACTGGTCTCTCTACTACGGCAAAACGGCTCGACGGTGTATGCGCAGTCGGCGGTGGTCAGTTTTCAATGTCCACTTTGTCAATTGCGCTGAATGCGCCTGTTACTGTCGATGGCGCATCATTTACAATGCCTGCTGGAGCCTAATGTAACATCATGGCAGGTATTCCTATAAGTCCTACAGAGACTTTATTAGCACTGCTATTTGATGGTGAAAATGCGAGTACTAACATCATCGATAGCAGTAGCTATGCCCGTGCTTTTACAGTATACGGCACAGCGCAGTTATCTACTGCTATCAAAAAATTTGGTACAGCAGGGCTAAGTCTCGGGTTAGAAGACTATATAGATACACCGCATACTGCTGATCTTGGCGCAGTTTGGGCAGGAGATTTTACATTACAATGCTTTTTTAGGCACTCCAGTCTTCCTGCAAGTGAACGTAGCGTATTCTCACAGAATGTAGATTTTCAAGTAGACTATATAGGCGCCAGATTTGCTGTAGTGCCCTATGATGAAAGTATCACCTCTGGTCAACTGATATTTCACGCAGGGTATTCAATAACAGAAAACATAGATGCATTTACAGATATACCTATTACGAGTATTCCAGTAGATACCTGGGTGCATTTAGCTGTTGTACAGTACAGCGGTGTGCTTACTTTCTATGTTGATGGGCAACCTTGTGTAAATACTTGGGAAGCCAATACGTACATTAATGCAGTTATGCCGTCAGCGCCTTTTCGTATAGGGCATTGTGCAGATGTAAGTGCTGGGGACCCTTTTAACCTTGACTCATTTCATCTTGACACATACGCAATGTATACTGGGGCATTTACGCCTCCAGAATATGACCAAGGTAATACAGTCTTAGTTAGTTTACCCAGTATTGAAGTTCAATTATTTTCTGGAGCTGATATGTCAGAAACATTACCAGATATCGAAGTTCAAATGACCTCTGGTGCTAATATAGCATTGTCTTTACCTGCGATATATCAGTCTCTTATCTCTGTTGATTATAATTGTATATTGCCAGAGATACAAGCTGCGTTATTAGCAGGCAGTAAACTTTCCGTAGAGCTACCTGGTATTGAAGTGGATATTACCGCTATTCAAGCTAAGTTAGCTACTATGACGTGTGATCTGCCAAGTATAGAAATGCTATTACGCGCTGGTTCACAAATAGCATGTGAATTACCAGGCATACAGATTTTGTGTGAGAGTACTGTTGGAATTGTAGCGACAATGAATGTTGTTCTTCCCAGTATTCAAGCACAAGCAGATGTGAAAACAGGTATACTGGCACAGTTGGAAGTAATTCTTCCAGCTATACAAGCGCTATGCACAGCGTATATTGGTATACATGGTACAATACAGGTGTCTTTGCCAGGTATCTCAGCAGATATCCAGTCTACAAGTACGATACAGTGCGCCTTAGCATCAATTCTTCCTGCTATAGAAACTCTTATGACAGGAAAAGTTGGCGCTATAGCTACTATACAAGTTACACTTGAAGCGATACAAGGGCTACTATGGAGTGACCCTATACTCAATGACACTTTTTGTGTTAACTTACTTAAGCGTGAACTTATCTCAAAATTCACCAACTATAAGTTCAATAGTTTCGCTGTAATAAACGGCGTGCCCTTAGGTAGTACTAACCAAGGACTGTTTTCTTTAACAGGGCTTACGGATAACAGCACTCGTATTGTTTCTGAGTTTTCTACGCCAAATACTGACTTTATGTCTTTTTTACTCAAGAAGTTATACGCTTTTAGACTTGCAGGCCGATTTACTGGAACTGTGCGTTTAACAGCAACAAATGGTGTTACATCTTGGAGTAAAGACATTAACTTCACAAAAGGCGGAATTCCAGATACTGGTATGGAGTATTTTAATAACACAACTTTAGGCAGATACTTTACGTTTACGTTTACAAATGTAGATGGTAATGCCTTCGTGTTAAACAGTATTGACCTTTATACACAGTTTATAGAAGGCCGATAATGCCAAGAATAATACTTTATGACCAAGCAGGTGATTTAGAACGCGAAAAAGAATTAACAGCTTTTGCGAATAACCAGTTGTTTATTCTCAAAGACTTAATGAAATTTCAGAACTTAGCGCAGGACCAGCGGCGAGTAGAACTTGTTGATGGAAGTGTAATTGTAGTAAAGTCAGTTTATAATAACGACATTATTCAGGTATACTCACCTAAGGCTGTAGAAGAAGAAATAGCAGTAGCACTTGGTCCTTGCGATACCAGAGGCATAATTTTTGTATCTGTGACGCTTAGCAATGTTATACAGTTCCATAGATATATTATGGCTACTGATACTCTAACGCTGCTTAGCACTTTGGATTTAAACACAGAACTTGGTAATCTTAGTAACCGTGTTATTCATATTGTGGCCGCGCATGAAGACCTGAATGCTATAGTGCTAAAAGTTTTTGTTACTGATTGGCGTGGTGCTACAGTTCTTAATACGGTTTATGATAATTATTTTCCTGTAAAGCTTCCTATCAGTTTTTATGGCATGGAACAAGCTGAATTAGGCATGTATGGTATTGCTGTAGCCCAGTATCCTGCACAGCTAAGTTTATCACGGTCAGGCTTTTTATGGTATCATACTAACTATATAACTTCTGTCGTAGGTGGAAATTACCGTAGACCCCTGAATCAGTTTTCTTTAGTAAATCCGTCGGTTCAATATGCGATACCTGTAGTAGAAAGCGCAACAACAGTATACTATTGGCGCGTTCCAGTAGTAACTACATATAAAGATACGTTAATTCGTGTAGTATACAAAGAACGATTTGATAGAAATACTGGTATGTTTATAGAAGTGTTTGAAGCTTATATAGCTACATACAGTAATTTAGATTGGAATGGCGCAGCTCCTACATACCAGCATGACTTTAGTATGACTGTAGATGCAAATAACCACCCAAGTTTATTTTATACCACACAAGTACTCGCGTACGATGATAAGATATATTTATTTTATGGTCAAAAATTAGTTGACCAGCCTTTAGGGCCCACCGTATTAGAGGTGGAAGTGTTTGATCTATTTTTGAACGTAGTTATAGCACGTAAAGCTATAACTGGCGTAGAAACAGCTCGTGTAGGCTGCGTAACAGTAGTTACAGTTAACAAAGTAAATTATCTATGCTTTAAGTCATCAGGGTCCTTTGTTTATTTTATAGACCCTGAAACTGTTAATGTAGTAAAAGCTTTTGACTTTGGCGTAGTTGGTGTTACTACTACATGGAATCCTGTGGGCCAGGCGCACTTAAGTATAGGGTCTAATGTTCCAAATTTTATTGCGGTTAATGAGCCGATAACCAATAACTTATTGGATATTATTAACGCGTACAGGTTTACATTACCTGGGTACCACGAGTACTACGCGGACTATAACTATACAATGAAGATAAATTTTCTTGGGTACTCATGCGCTTTAGAAAGCTGCGCGACAGCGCATGCAAAATGGCTTACCGCTAATAGCCTTTTACAGCACGCAGACATAAACGCTAATACAGTGTTACAACGTGTTGTAGAATACGGGTTTAGAGCAGCAGTTGCATATGAGAACTTAGCGCTTATTGACACTACAGTTTTTATAACTGACGCGGATCAAGAGGCTGAAGTACTGCGCTTATGGCAAGAATCTGCAATCTATAAATCCAACATAGAACACCGGGATATAAATACAATGGGATACTACGCAAAGTGCTATCCTTTAGCAGTGCATGCTATTTCAGTTTCTGACAGTAACGCATTTTTGCCTACCTCTGGGTTAACACTCATAGGATCAACAATAACTCTGACAGAAGCGCAATATGGCAAAATAAAACTTTTTGTGTATAACGCCGCCAAGGGATGATGCCATGATATACGAAACAGTAACAGACTTAGTAAATGAAAAGTTTGCCACGTCTATGCAATTCGCAGAAGACTCAAGTCAGACTGTAACAGACTTACTTGCGAGTTTATCTCAAGTGGCCATTGTGCCACAGTTTGTAGACGAAGCCCTTGACATTCCTACGATCTCAGCTGGGCTAAGTGATTTAACTATGCCGGCTGCACCGCAACTGAGCGCTCTCTCTGGACAACTGCCTGTAACACCTGCTCTCACAGGGTACGACCCAGTGGACGTGGACTTACCTACTTTTGGTATAGACGCGCCGACTTTGAATACGATCACCGCGCCGACACTGGATACATACGTAGCTCCTGCAGTACCGTCAATAAATACTGATATAGACCTACCAGCGCCCATATCACTTGACCAAATTGCTGAGCCTATAATGGCTGAGGTCCTTATTCCTACGGTTCCAAGTATGGAATTACCGGCATTACCTACTCCGGATGTTCCACAGTTTACTGCAGAATTTGGTCCTTTCGCATTTGATCCGTCTACAGTATTCGCAGAAATTGATGCTGCGCTTTTGTTCCTTAATGACTCAGTTTCAGGTACTGCAGCCATACTTGTAGACTTGATTAATAACCCGCGTATGGCAATATCTGACGCTGTTAAACTTGAACTTATCGCCAGGGATAGACAAAAGCTGGCTGACGAATACGCATTACGACAAACTGAGGTTATTGATACCTGGAGCGCTCGTGGATGGGACGCACCTACGGGTGTTATGTTGGGCCAGCTTTCTACACTCGACAGACTCCGGTATATATCAGAAGATAATGTAATGCGAGACTATACAATTAAGGACTGGGAACTTGCACAGCAAAACTGGCAAGCCGCAGTATCTGCGCTACCTCAGTACTCAAGTTCACTTGTACAGCTAACATCGTCTATTTTGGCCAAGACCCTTGAGACTGCAAAGTATGCTTTTGAGGCCGCAATGAATCGGTACCAAGCTGCTATTGAAGTGTATAAACAGAATATCGATGTCTATAAGACTGCGTATGCTGTTTATGAACTCCAGATCAAAGCACAGTCCTTTTTACTCGATGTCTATAACGCACAAGTCACTGGAGCTAAACTTCAGCTTGACGTAAATAACGCGGGCTTAGACCTGTATAAGACAAAGCTATCCGCGCAGATAACAAAAGTGGAAGTTTACAAAGCGGTCGTTGAAAGTGCTTTGGCAAAGCTTAATTTATCAAAAACTCAGGTAGAACTGTACAAAGCACAAGTTGATGGTTTTCTTGCTGGCCTTACAGCGAATACAACCAAAGTCCAACTGTACAGAGAACAAATGTCAGGCGAAAAAACAAAGCTCGATGTTTATGGCTCTCAGATAGCGAACTACACAGCTTTACTTGACGCTGCTAAAGTTCAATCGACAATCCAACTCGAGCAGACTAAAAATGTCCTTGAGGCAAACAAGCTCAAAGTACTTACCTATGAGGCAGATATAAAACGGTATGGCGCTGAAATGGATACCATAGTCGAGACTAACAAGGCCGCAGTATCTTTATTCGCCGGTAATGTCGGTCTGTACGAGGCCGATACACGTAAAGTCGCGGCGTATGCTGAGTTGCTTGTAAAAGAAGGTGAAGTTAACGCGCGTATACAGGAAGCGCGTATTGACACAAAGATCAAACAAGCTGAAATAAACATATCAAATGCGAATATTGCCGTTCAGGTACAACTGGAAGCAATGAAAGCTGCTGCTAATATCGCAGCACAAATGGTTGCGTCCTCACTGTCTGCTGTAAGCGCTGGCGCACACCTTGGCGCATCGAGCAGTGCTAATGAAAGCTGGACACACGCAGATTAATAAGGAGTTATTATGGCCAGAAGGAAAACAGAAGACGGTGTCGAACTTGTTCCCGGAAGTGCTGCCGAAAGTCTGTACTTAGCAGAACAAGCAAAACGCGCACAGCAAGCAGCTGCGCCTGCACAAACCGGTGTAAATGTATATTGGGGTGGTACGACAAGTGATCAAAGTCGTGCAGCCGACGCGAAAGAGTGGCAAGACAAACTTGATCGTATTGCCGAAGAAAAGAAGACCCGCGAATCAGCAAGGCTTACTGAGCGTGCTCAAGATATCGAGTCCGCCAAAACAGACGCCACAACCGCCGCTACTGCTGCTGTTAACGCAGCAAAGAACAAAACTACTCTGGAAGCTGCGCGTATTAAAGCAGGCCTTGATGGTACTGGTACTGGTACGAGCGCTGGTCTCGGTGGTACGCGTAAAGGAAAATCAGAAAAAGAACTTATCGGTAATGCTGCGTTAGAGCTTATGAAAGTCAATCCTGGGTTTCCTGGCAAACCTGACACTGCTTTAACTGCAGATGAAGCACGCCGTCGTGCCTCAAAACTTTTTGCAGATCCTGCAGCGGCACCTGCGTTACCTGGTACAACTGCTACTGGCACGCCTTTAACTTCAACTACTCCTGCAGTTAATACGGCTCCAGTAGACGCTGGAGTCACTGAAGACAAGTTTAAGCAGTACGGTAAAACAAAGGGCTTTAAGTACCAAGGACTTCAGGCTGGAATAGAAGACGACCAGATTGGAAAGTTTACGGACGCAAATGGTATTGCACGATTTGCTAACACTGGCGCAGTTAACAATGCAGTTACTGACACACCAGTAGTAAGTAACGCATTGACTGGCGCACTTCAGCCTTCTGCGAGTGCACAGCAACTACGGTCAGGTCTTGGTGTTGCGTCTACGCCAGTTACCGCGCCTATGTCAATACCATCGTCTACTGGTGGTAAACGTGACTTCTGGACAGCGCTTGGACAGCAGGCAATTAAAGCTGGTGATACAATAGCTGAAGGCGCATCTTCTGCAAAACAGAATTTCATTGACTCTTTAGGCCCTGTAGATACGCAAGGGTCCGCTTTGCCTCTTATGCCTGCTGTACCAGAAGCGCCTATTCCAGCTACTACTCTGTCTCCTGAGCGCGCTGATAACTTGACAGCACAGGGGCTTTCAGAACGCCCTACTGAATTCGGTGTTCCTGGATACCTTAACCGGCTTAATGCTGGTAAAAGCAGTCCTACCATGCCTAAAGGTTTTTTGACGTGGTTTAACTCGTTAAACAAAAAACGAAAATCCACGAACCCGTTATTTCCGAACTACGAGCAATAACATATACACCAATCGATGAGGCCTCTTGTCTTCAAAAAGAGTAAGAGGCCTTACTGTTAGTACTCGTCTTTTAAAAAGTAGTCTTAAACGATCGATAAAGCTTAGATTATCTAAGCGTAAGGACTTAAAGATGGCTATAGACCTTAAGAGCTATTACGAGCAGAACAGAAATTATTACGGCGACGTTCCTCTTGAAGAAGTTGCTAAAGATGTGCATACTCGATCAAATACCCCAGAGCCATACGAGAATTGGCTAAATACCGCAGGTATAAAACCGCAAATTGACGAAGATAACACGGCTCGAGCAGTAACTACAGCGCAAAATCAAGAGATCGGTGTTGCTCGTCAGTTTGGTCGTGGCGTTCTTCGTGGAGTAACACAAGCTCTTCCGCAAGCTGTAGGCCAAGGAATACAGTGGCTTAATCCTGATGAGGGTGGCTCTAAAACCCTCGAAGATACTGGTAAGGCCATTGAGCAGTTTGGTACAGACAATACAAAGCGCTTTCCTGGTTTAACAGCTACAAAACAAATTGAAGCAGACGGCGTATCAGGCTTTATTCATAAAGCTGCCGCCGGTGCTGGTGAGTCTATGGCGACATCACTCACACCTTTTGCTGTAGGTACTGCTGTGGGCCTTGGAACAGCAAATCCAGTCCTTGGTGTTGCTGCTGCAGGTGCCAGTTTAGTGCCTTTATTTTATGCACCTGCGGCAGAACAAAAGTACCGTGAAGGCGAAGCCCAGGGACTCTCGCATGACCAGAATATGATTAACGCGAATATTGCTGGTCTTTCAGAAGTAGCAACTGAAGCAGTCTCTGACATAATTCCTACCAGAGTATTCGGGTTCCTTAAAACTCCTGCCAAAGACGCCATAATTAAAGGCGCCACAAATGCTCTGCCTCTGAAAGAGATTCTTAAAAACATGTTTAAAGTAGGCGTAGCTGAGACGTCTACAGAAGTGCTTAATACTGGAGTGCAAGCAGCTTCTGACAAATACTTTGGTATAAATCCAGAGCAGAATGTCGCGTCTGATATGGCTGATGCAGCCGGTTCCGCGGCAATTATGACTCTTGTATTCAGCGCCTTTGGTATTCCTTTTGACATCAAACATCGGCAGAGTATCCGCGCCACTCTTACAAATCCAGAAGCTGACACAAAAGACGTGCATAAGGCCATCGGCGAAGTAGCTCATGCAGTAGCAAAAGAAGACCCCGACTTGGCCAAGAAATTCACTGACCAGGCTTTAGCATTGCATACTGCTAAGCAGCCCATCCTCTTAGACGACGATGAGTACTATAAGAAGCAGGATGGCTTGGCAGAAGCTACTAAGGCTATGAAGGCACAAACAATTCTCTCTCTGGCTAAACAAGACGCGCCA
>Ga0265292_1001590_pt1 | contig 19393 bp, 17 predicted proteins | sample Munlanlewell296A_FD_189080 | JGI IMG/M metagenome (GOLD analysis project Ga0265292, IMG submission 189080) | Leachate microbial communities from a municipal landfill in Southern Ontario, Canada - Leachate well 296A | ecosystem: Engineered > Solid waste > Landfill > Unclassified | place: Canada... | reverse complement strand
TATTGTCTACCTTTTAGACATCGCGGATTTTGATAAAAAAGAATACCCAAAAAATTGCCATTTTATAAATGCTGATATAAGAAATAAAACTTTGATGTATCGATACATCAAAGGAATTGATTTCGTAATTCATGCGGCAGCGGCTTTACCTTTATGGAAAAACGAGGAGATAATGGCAATAAATGTTGGTGGGACAAATAACATTTTGAAAGCGTCTTTTGAAAATAAAGTTAAACGGGTTATTTATATTTCATCAACCGCAGTCTATGGCGTGCCAAAAAAACATCCAATTTATGAAAGCGATAAGCGAGTTGGTGTTGGTCCTTATGGGCAATCAAAAATTGATGCAGAGAATCTTTGCTTTCAATATATTAAAAAGGGTTTAAACGTTACGATTATTAGACCAAAAACTTTTTTAGGAACTCACCGATTGGGTGTATTTGAAATTCTTTTTGACTGGATACATGATGGGAAAAAGATTCCTGTGATTGGAAATGGAAATAACCGGTACGAACTTTTAGATGTTGATGATTTATGCGAGGCGACGTATTTATTTACACTAAAAAACACTAAAAAATATAATGAAGCTTTTAATATAGGGGCGGAGAAATTCACAACAATTAAAGGTGATTTTAAAATAATGTTTAAAGCCTTAAATTCCAAATCAAGAATTTTTCCCACACCAGCGTTTATTGTCAAAAAAGCTTTATGGTTATTTGAAAAATTGAAGCTATCTCCACTATATCAATGGGTATATGACACTGCGGATAAGGATTCTTTTGTTTCAATAGATAAATTAACAAAGACTCTCTCATGGCATCCACGTTATTCAAACTCCGATTCCTTAATAAAATCCTATAAATGGTATTTAAAAAATTATAAAGAAGTTAAGTCTCGAGGATCGGGAGTTACTCACACCGTCGGCTGGAAACAGGGGATACTGGGAGTTTTTAAAAAAATTCTATAGTTAGTTTTCATTTCTTATACAAATAGGTAAAAACCTTGGTATTTTTTTCGACGACTTCTTTTATAATGCTATTAGGAATACACTTTTTAAAATTATTTATTTTTAGTGTGTTGTGTGGATTAAAAATGACAAAAATTGGAAATTTATAATCGACTCTTTTATCATCACAAGAATCAATTATATCGATCGATGTGTTATTTCTTAGAGAATTATTTTTTATTGAATAATAAATACTATCGATCTCTGGTTGTTCCCAATCGCCCCAGCCATAATCACCGATAAAGACTTTAGTATTTTTTGGCAAGATATCAATATTCTTTGCAATAATTTTACCAAAAGGAACATTTTTATTTGGCAGACCCTTAGGATACATAATAAAATATTTCTGTAGATTAAGATAAATAATACTAATTATTATTATAAATAATATCAGTTTAGCCGCAATAGGCCTTAGGTAGCAATTTAATTTCGAATATAAGATGTCAATACCATAAGCGACCAAAAAGAAGACAAAAGGAAGTATCGTAAAAGTACGAATATTACTTGGTATCTCAACAGGAGGATGAGAGGGTAATATTGAGGGAATAACCAAAATTAGTATTGGAAAAAAGATATATATAAATTTATTTTTGTGTTTTAATAAAAAAAACATTGATCCAAGCAAGAGAAACAAACCGCTAATGAAATCTAAGTGAGGGGACTTTGATACATTCCATCTAAAGACAACATCGCCTTCTAAGTGGAACATAGTTAGGGTTCGATAAATGTTATTTATCAATCGAAATAAGATTTCTCCAAATGTCAATTCAAACGTGTTAAATATTTTTGTGCCAAGATATCCTTCGGGGCCTAATCCAGACCGATCATTAGCAATTAAGATCAAAAACATTATTATGATCGGGATTGATACAAAAAAAAGAATAAACATAAGTTTCAATAATTCTTTCCGTTTTATTCTTGAAACTGCTTCATATAAAACAATGAAAATATATAGAGGGAATAAGAGAAAACAGCCTGAATAAGTAAATAAACCTAAAGATGAAAATATTAGTCCGAGTATTAAGTACTGAACTTCATACCTCTTTAAGTAGAGCATTAAAAAAAACATCATCAAACTACTTAACAAAGGATAGATAATCCCTGATATTCCCAGACGACTCCAAACCAAATACCAAAAAGAAGTTCCAGTTAACAAAATCGATAGGATAGCGATTCTTTTTGAAGAAATTTGACAGACAAAATAATAAATACTAACGAGACCAAAGGCGCCGATGATAATTGATAAATATTTATATATTAAGTAATTGCTGCCAAAATAATTAATTATCGGAGCGATTAGATAACAATATAATGGACCAAGACTTGTGCTTAGGTAAAATGGATAATGTCCTTGAATAATCGAATTAACATAATTATTAACTATAGAAACGTCTCTAAACCATTCTCCAGGGATTTGATCTATTCTATAAAAACAAATAATAAGAAATAATACTATTACAGATATAAGTTGAAAGTGTACCTTTAAAAAATTTAGACTATTTTTATACAACATTTTTTTTATTGGTCGAATCATCTTTTATTAACAATACTAAATTTATTATTCGAATAGAGAAAAAGCCTTTTATATTATTAAACCTTAGGCTAGTTTCTCATAATCTATACTGCTAAGAACGTTAATAATAAAGTCGAACCTAAAAAAATAATTAAATAACCAAAACATTTATACCGCAACTCTGCTTTTTTATGCTATTGAGAATGTTCTCATTTTCTTTAAATATGATAATGTTAATATTTTTAAGTTCCTCGCAGGTTATTTTATTTACTTTTTTTACTGAAAACTTTATTTCATTTAGTCCGTAAGCTTGGCGTAATATTTCAATGTTTTGATAATTATAATTATTGTTTTCAGGAATAATTAAATAAGTTATTTTTTTACTTTTCTTCTCCTTCTCTTCCTGTAAATATTTAACTATTAAGGCGGTTGGTTCAAAAACATATTTTTTAAATACACCTACTTGGCTTTTATATAAATTTAAAGAAAATATAATAATAATTAATGGAATAAAAATTTTCCAATAATGTTTTTTTGATATCTTTCGTAGTAAGATGTCAATTCCTAAACCAGTGAACGCAAATCCAAATGGAAGAAAAAAAATACCTCTAGTTGTTGGTGAATACGAATATGGCGAAGTTATTCCGATTACGAACGCTGTCGATAAAAACATTATCAGCAAAAGTAAGAAGGATTTATTTTTTAAATTTTTTAATATATAACCAATACCTAAGAGGGTAAATATTTGTGAAAAATAATCTAGATAAGGTCCTGTAACAAAGTGATTTTGGTTATAATCATTATTTCGAAAAAATAATATTAAATTGTTAAAGACATTTAAAATAGGTTGAAAATAATTAGAGTATTCTTTTTTTAATATAGTTTTTTCTGTGATTATTTTAAGATAAGTATCGCTATGTGAAATTTGAATGAAAAAAGGAATAAGGATTATTGAATAAGAAAGTACTATAAATAAAGATGGAGCAAAAAGTTTTTTTATAGAATATTTTTTCCAAAATAACACGATAAAATAAGGAATAAGCATTAAAGGGAAAAGTATCCCTATATAAATGTAAAAAGAGATTCCTAAAATAATTCCTAAGAAGAATGCTAATTTTTTATCAAGATTTATCGAAAATAAATTTAAAATATAAATAGAAATAATAAATAAAGTCAGCGAAAACGGATTTGGATAACCAATTTTAAGAAAATTTGCCAAATAAAATGACGTCTGCATGACTAGAGTAGAAATCATAGCCACTCTCCAATCAAACAATTGTTTTATCCAAAGGAAAAAAAATAAAGACATAGGTACAAGTAATAATATTGTAGAAATCCGCCAGGCAAAATTATTTGCTCCGAGCAGTTTAATAAATATTGCCTGATACATACTAAAAGTAACTGGATTTTGGCCCCAAACTCCATCTAAACTAAACGGGTTTATAAGAAAATTACTTTTTGCGATTTCAACAGCCTTTAAATAGAATGACCATTCATCACCAACAAATGAAAATTTCCAGGAATTAACATTTAAACAAAAATAAAAAACGCTAATAATACTTGTGACAAAAATAACAATAAAGGGAATTTTATTTTCTTTCATTTTCTCTTGAATATTAATATCTTAGGATGATCGTAAACTGTGAAAGATTCGTCCGCCAAATCATCATTAATATGAAATTTAAAATTCGAAATCCGAAATCCTGGGTATGCAGAAAATTCAGATACTTTCTTGAATCCAAGCTTTTCTGAAAATAATTTTTGATAATATTGCGCAGTCAATGGATAACAAGCTTTGTATTTTTGACAATCAGACAATTTTTGTAATGGAATATAAAGTCTATTTGAGGCAATAATAATATAATCGCTTTTTTTTAATTTCTCATTTAATGTTTGCCATTTAATGTCGTTATCAGGTTGATCGTAAAGTGTAAGTTCTTGATGGAGATATTTTTCCCCTCCGTAAATCGGCATGCCATCATCCCAATGTTCGACAGCAAGTGTTGATCCTTCAGGAATATTTTTTAAAATCCAATCAGTGGCGGCAATTCTCGTATGGGGAAAAGAATATATATTTAAAAACATAAGAGACCATAGTAGAGCAAACATTACTAATGCGTAAGCTAAAAGTTTATAAAGTTCATAAAGTTTATAAAGTCCGTATCCAGCTAAAAGTGTGAAAAATGGATAGAGAGGTAGCATGTAACGCATGAACTTGACGGATGAACGACCGATAACCAGAAAATATAAAAAATAAAATATTAAAAATAAAATATTTTTTCTTTTGGGAATCTTATATAAACCAATTATTGAAAGAATAGAAATAACTGGTCCCAGTCCCCATAAAAAAATATTCTTGAGGTAATAAAGATAGGGGAGAGTGCCAACATATTGCAAGGTGTATGGGAAAATATAAGGATCGGAATTCATTCTTAATTGAGCTTTAATATCTGAAATAAACTTAGCACGTTCAATAAAAGCAAAAGGCATAAAAAGAAAATAAAAAATTAAAAGTGAAAAACTAAAAGTTATCAAAGAGATTATTAGATTGCTCAATTGCTTGCCCACCGTAGCTTTAGCGAAGGGGGGTTTCATTGTTTTAAAAACGATAACACCAAGAATAATTGGTAAGAAAATGATTGCTGTAAATTTGGTTGCTAACATAGCAGCAAATATAAAACTAAGAACAATTATTTTTTTTATCGACGGCGATTTAAAATAGACGAGTAACGTATAGATTAACCCTGTTATAAAAGTATTTAGAAAAACATCAACAACAAAAAAGTGAGAGTTTTGGATGGGAAAAAAAGCAATGGCATAAAGAAGGCAAGAGAATAAGGCGATTTTATTTACTTTGAATAATAATTGTCCAATTTTGTATATAAGACAAATTGTGATTAGGTCAAAAAAAACAGAAAGATTCCTACCAACAATGAGCATTCCCGCATAATTAGACAAATTTTTGTTAAAAATAAAATCAATTAATTGGCTTGATCCTTTCAGTAAGTAAATAGGCAGGCTGCCGTAATTAAAGAAATCAGGATTTAAGTTTTTAAAAAAATTAATTTTTTCGGCGACCATTATTAACATTCTTTCATCAGGATGAAGATGAAATCCTTGGTCCCAATTTATGCTGAAAATACGAATAAAAAATGCAGACAATAAAACTAAGATAAATGCAATCTTACTTTTCATAAGTTGAGATTTTATTAACAATAAATTATACTAAAAACTATGTTACCAGTATTGTTAAATTTAGGATTCCTAAAAATTTATACTTTTGGAGTATTTTTGGTTTTGGGTTTTTTTTGGGCGATTTTTTTATTATGGAAAAATATTCGTTTAACTTCATTTAAAGAAGAAGATGTTTTTGACGGGTTATTTATTTCTATGTTTGGTGCACTTTTTTTTGGTCGATTAGTTTACGTACTTTTGAATTTTAAAGATTTTGGTTTTAATTTATTGAAAATTATCCTTGTGAATGGTTATCCAGGTATGTCACTTTATGGATCCGTCTTTGGCGGCCTCTTAATTTTGTATTTATTTACAAGATCAAGGAAAATATATTTTAATGATTTGGTTGATTATTTTATTACCCCACTCTTTATTACTTTTGTATTTGGTAAGATTGGCGCCTTTTTTTCTGGGGTAGAGATAGGGACAAAGACAAATTTTTTATTTAAAATAAAATATGTAGGCTTTGATGGACTCCGGCATTTGACTAGTTTGTATGAGGGTCTAATGTTAATAATCGGCCTTTTAATAGCTTACAAAATATTATTTGAAATAAGAAAAGAAAGATATTATAAGGGTTTTCTTTTGAAGTTCTTTATTTGGTTTTTGGCTCTGACTACAATTCTATTTGACAATATTAAAGATAATCGTTTATACTACGGAGGTCTTAGTTTAGATTTTTTGATTTCATTGATAATTCTGTTGACAACTAGTTTTCACTTTGTATATTATTTTAGGAATGGCATTTTAGATTTTATAAAACATTATGGACAAAAAATTTTCAAAACATTTCGTATCGGAACAAAAAAAAAGGTTGGAGGAGGAAAGGAGAAAAAACCTTAATCAGATAGAAGAGCTTAAAAAAAGCGATCCCTTTGCCGATCCTAGCCATGCTTCAGATAATGCTGCGGTTGATACTGATGTCCGAGAACAGGTAGGCCACGATACTATAGAGGCCGAAATTAAGGACATGCAAAAAAGAGTAGAAGAAATTGATAATGCCTTGAAAAAGATCAATAAAAGTCAATATGGGTATTGTGAGCGATGTAAAAAAGCCATTCTTGAAGCAAGACTAAAATTAATTCCAGAAGCATCATTCTGTATTGACTGCGAAAAGCGTTTGAGAAAGTAAGATTCATCCTGTTATACTCATTTTTATGGGTGAGATTTCGCTATCATTAGTACTAAATTTCTTTATTTATTTATCAGTTCCTTTCGTTTTAGCCATTGTTGCAAAAAAAGCTAGGTTATCTCCTTTAATCGGTTATATAGCGGGAGGTTTGATAATCGGAAATCTATTTCCCGCGATGGCAACAAGTGAAGCAATAGTAAGCTTTGCTTATTTTGGAATAGTTTTTTTACTTTTTACTTTAGGGCTAGAAACAAACTTCAAAAGAATCTTTATCTTAAAAAAATTTATTATTATTGGTGGGATATTTCAGCTTTTTTTGTCAATGCTGTTTGTTTTTTTATTTAGTTTACTATTCAAATTCTCGCTTCTAGAATCATTTCTAATTGGAATTGCTCTTTCTTCTTCTTCGACGACAATTGTTGCAAAAATAATTCAAGATAGGGGAGAAGAGTCATCGTTTATTGGTGAAATTGCCATGGGGATTTTAATTTTTCAAGACATAGCTTTTATTCCATACTTAATAATATTTACCTCAATCACTAGCAAAGATATTTCGGCTTGGACGATTGTCAAAGACACAGTATTGGGACTAATTAAAGCCACTGCCATTATTACTGCATTATTTTATTTTGGACAAAAAATTGTACCAAAAATTTTTAATAAAATTGCCAGGATTTCAAGAGAATTATTTGATTTATTTATAGTCGTTTTTATTTTTTTTGTTGTTGGCTTATCGATAGTTTTGAAAATTCCGACCTTAATTGGGGCGATGGTGGCTGGAGTTTTGTTAGCTCAGACGATAGAACATTATCATATATTTTCAGAAGTTCGGCCGCTTCGCAATCTTCTGGGTGTAATATTCTTTGTCTACATCGGAAGCCATATTGATATAAGTTTGGTAATTCCATTTTTGCCATCGATTTTACTATTTACGATGGGAGTAATAATCATTAAGGTCTTAGTAATTTTGGCAATTTTCTTATTTCTAAAATTTCATTCAAAGACAAGTTTTAATTTATCAATGTACCTATTTCAAATAGATGAAGATGCTTTTATTTTGATGTCGGCCGCATATTTAACTAAAGTAATTACACTTGAAAAATATCTTTTTATAATCACATCAGTTCTGATAACTTTTATTTTAACGCCGATATTTATCAATAATAAAGATAAAACCTACAGGATAATCAGAGAGTTCATAAAAAAATACCTGCCCTTTTTGGAAAAATTTATTGCTTATAGAATCGATAGTAATCAATCTCCAATTGATACTCTAGAAATTAAAAATCATGTGGTAATTTGCGGCTATGGAAGGATAGGAGGTTATATTGGCCGCTCATTGATGTTAGCTAATATTCCTTATGTAGCCATAGATTATAATCTCTATCAAGTGGAAAAGGCAAAAAAACAAGGCGCTAATATTATTTACGGTGACCCTGCAGATATTGATATTCTAGATTATGCTCAGGTTGAAGAAGCTAAAATAATAATTTTAGCTGTTCCGGAGAGGTCAGTGCAAGAGGAGATTGTTCTTAACGCCAGAAAATTAAACAGGGATATTTTTATAATAAGTCGTGTTCATCGCCAATCTGACCAGATAAGAATGAAGGATATAGGGGCAAATTTGGTTGTTCAGCCGGAATTTGAAGCGTCGTTATCAATAATCAAAAAAATCTATCTTTGGCATAAGCTAGATAAAGAAGACATTATTAATAAGATTAGGAGGCTTAAGATAGAACATGGGATATCGTAATAAAATATCAAATATCAAATATCAAATATCAAAGAGAAGTAGCGTCATTTATATTTTTCTTTTACTTTGCTTAAGTTATTATTTGTTTAAATCAATTACTTCCTCTGTATTTTTGAAGGGAAGGGATAAAGTCAACGTAATCTTTTATGGTGAGAAAGCCCGTTTTTATTCTTTCGATCGAAAAAATGTCAATTATCTTTTATCATTTTCTAATTTAGTTAAAGTGATTGTTCCTGGTGGTTATGGCAGTTACAAAGTTGGGGCGATTGGCAAATTGGCGAGTTTAGAAAATAAACCAGATATTATAGGCAAAACTTTTTCAGCGGCGACTTCAACATTGGTAGACCTGTATTTTTATCAAAAAAAGACCGATATTTATTATGACGATTCTAATTTAAAACAGACACCTACTTTTATGGAAATTCTTTTAACAAATTCTAATGCCAACCTAGTTGATAAGCTTTTTCTTCTTAATATTTTTTCTACTAACAGTAAAGAAAATTTCCAAATAATTGATCTAAAACCTTTTGAATCAGAAGGTAATAACGCTGTTTTTGACTATAATTCTTTTTACAAAAAATTCCAAGGGAGTTTTTTTCAAAGAGCCTATAGAAACGACGATATCAATGTTCAAATTGTATATACAAAAAGCTATAAAACTGCTCAATTGATTGGTCAGATGATTGAAGGAGAGGGGATTCGTGTAGTTGATTTATCAGACCAGGGAAATAATTTACCCGGATGTTTATTAGTTAGTAATAAAGAAATAAGTAAATCAAAAACATTTCTGCGATTAGAAGATTTTTTTAAATGCAGAACCCAGATAGGGGAGACAACCGTATCTGATATAATTTTAGAATTAGGTGGCTTAGAGAAAGAATGGGCCGTGAATTAGTTCATAAAGTTTGTAAAGTTATAAAGTTTTTAAAGTTCAAAACCTGTCATCCCCGTGAAGACGGGGATCCAGACTAAATATACCTTATTTATTATGTTTTTAGCATTTATAATTATTTTAGTTCTATCTTTCATCTTCGCGCTTCATTCAATGAAGGATTTTAACGTTCCTGCAGAAATAAAACGACTTGTGCAGGGAAAAAAAGTCGGCGGAAAGATAATTTTTTTCAAAAACAAGGTTGTCCATTACCGAGCGAAGAGAAGTTAATAATTTATATGACAATACATAATGCTGTTGCCCCAGAAAGAATAAAAGCCGTTTTAGGAAAAAACCAGTTTCCTCCAACAGTCGCCGTCAATAATCTTTTTGAATCAGACTTTCAAGACGTAAATTCTGTAGAAACACCAAATCTTAATGAAGCAGACCTAACTACACTCAAAAACATTTTAAAAAGAAGTCCAATAAGATCTTCTGGTATTATTACCAGAGATTTTCCTAAATCTAAGCAGGATGAAAATGCATTTAAAATAATTACCGAAGGAATGCCCTATGAATATAGAAATTACGGTTCTGGTTACATTCAATCAGAATTTAGATTGGGTTCTCCACAGTCTCAGAAGTATGAATGGAACGATAATCCAGAGGGTTTGGCTCGCAAACTTGATAGCTTGGTTGTTGAAACTCAAACATCTGGTTATTTTTTGACAAGCAGACACGATGCTGGTACAGGACATAGTAATTATCGTGCCGTTGCGTTGGACCGTCCTTTTGCAAAATCTGTGTCGGCCGTTTACTTTCTTCCAGTTCAAAAAGAAATGGGTGGGTTAATGAAAAAAAATGTTAAAAGAGCATACATTCAAGCAGGTGAAAAATTTTATCATGAAACTGATAAAGAAGCACAATATGTTTTAATAATAAAAGGAAATTTTGGTCTTCCTGGTTCAAGACCGTCAACCAATTCAACAATGCCAAAAGATTATATTTATTTAGAATTAACTAAACCAGAAGATGTATTAACGATTACAAAACTTTTAAAAATGGCTGATCAAGATGAAATTTCTTCGAGGGATCTATTAGCTTATCTTTTGTGGGATGAACAAAAAGCTAAAACAATTATCGAGTCGGATCCAGCAACAATAAAACTTAACCCCATATTAACTGAAAAAAATACTGGAGTACACTTTATTATTCCGAGAGAGTTAAAAGAACTGACTAATTAATTTTTTGAATTTTATGGACACACCGGAAACAGGATTCCAGCGAGAGTTTCAACCTCTTGTTGAGCCAATAATAAAACAATTTTTAACAGAACGTATAAAAGAAGGTCGTTTGTCAGAAAGTTATAAAGATATGTCTGTGGCTGATGCAAGAAATATGGGTGTAAATCCAGACTCAATCTTACAAATAGATCATTCGTTATTACCAGATACCCTTGGTTTTTTGCAAAGAGAACTTCCACCCGGAAATAATACAACTGAAGATCAAATGGTCACTCTTCTTAGTCGCGACGAAGAATTAGCTATTCGTCAATGGGCTTTATTAAAGTATGTTGATGGTGAATCTGAACCAATCATGTACCCTCTCCAAAAATTAATTAACGAAGCTGGAGATGATTTTGAAACTTTAAAAGCAATGATTGTGGCCAAAGGACAAAGATATAATTTTGGACATGATCAAGATTTACTTAATAGAAATACTGGACTTAAATCAACAGTGGCCCTTCCTATAGAAACACCAACTATTCTTCAAGAAAAAATTACCAACATCACATCTCATTGTTTACCCGTTTTTCCAGAATCGACTGAAGACGGTCAACCTATGCCATTTGGTATGCCAAGAATGGCGGAATTTACTCCCTTTACTGATCGTTATATTGTTGATAACGAAGCGGATAATCAAGAAATTTCACAATTTATTGCAAAAACGCCTTCGTTACAAAAATTTTATCATGGTGTTGAATTAATAGCACACCAAGAAAGTTGTATCAAAGATCTAAGAAGTAAAATGTTTGAAGGTCTTAATCAAAAAGGTGCAATTAAAAATCTTAGCTAATCTCTTCATTTTAGTCAGTAAACAATTCTACTTTTAAAAATTTTTGATTTCAAATTGATCATTTATAGAAAAAATATCGTCTAATCAAAGACGGAAAAGGGGAGAGTACTTTGGAACTCAAATTTTATTTGAATAGTGATTTTAGTCTGGATTCCCTCCTTCGAGGGAATGACACACTCGGTTTTGTCAGTCGCTTATAACCTACAAAAATATGAATTTAACTTGTTGTGACAATATAAAAATATCGAAGTATATACAATTAATCTTCAGATTCTTCACTTTTTTCTTCGTGGTCAAAGGGAAGAGCTCTTTGAGTTTCATATCTTGTGAACGACCGCGTTGGAGATAAATTAAAAATTGTGACTGGTTGAAATCTGATATACTATAAACATGCAAAAAATAACAGATACGATTATTCCGATATTAATTAAATACAACGTTAAAAAGGCATCATTATTTGGGTCGTATGCAAAAGGAAATAATGATGAAAAAAGCGATATTGATATTCTCATTGAACCTCCAGAAGAAATGGGGGTTTCTGTTGTCCGCCTTAAACGTGAATTAGAACAAGTACTTAATAAAAGGGTTGACCTTGTAAGCTTTAACGGTATAAGTCGTTATTTGAAAGATTCCATATTGGCAAATCAAAAGATAATCTTATGAGAGATAAAAAGGATAATCTCGCTTATATCAAAAGTATTAGAGACGCTATTGAAAAAATAAACACATATGTTAATCAGCATAAGTACGATGAATTTTTTTTGAACGAATGGGATCAAGCTGCTATTATTCGCTATTTTGAAATAATTGGAGAAGCAGTGACTAATATCAACGAAGAATTTAAAAAAACATTACCAGATATAGAATGGAGAGATATGAATGATTTTCGTAACTTTCTTATTCATGATTATATGGATATAGATGTAAAAATCGTGTGGAAAGCTATGACTGTTGATATTCCAGTATTAAAACAGAAGATAGATAAAATACTTGACTAATCTTCCGACTCTTCACTTTTTTCTTCGTGGTCAAAGGGAAGATATTCTTTCTCTTCGTTATTTAAATTTTCGGCGAGCTTTTCTAAATCAAGTAAACTAATTTCTTCCGTATCTTCCTCATTAATTTCATCTCCTGAAGAATTTTCCAAACGGGAAAGATTAATATTCGAATTTGTTGGAAAAGCGATGAATCTAGTCATTTTAGCACCTTTTTTCTCTTCTTTAATAAGAACAATAGTATTTTTTAAAGTAGTCTCTTTAATATATACAGAAAAAACACCACCATTTTTAATAAATATTGCCAGTCGCTTTGAAAGATCATCAGGAAGACAGCCGGCATATTCCTTACTTTCCGTTCTTATTTCAACTCTTCTTTTTTTGTTGATAAGGAAAACTTTCTGACCGACTGTTAATTTGGCTAGAACACTTTTTGGACCACAATTAACTAGGCTGACAGTTTTAGTCTTACCAGGAATATCGACGAAAAGTAGGGGATCAACTGGAGTATTGTTTGAATAAGTTAATTTTTTTGATTCCAAAATTTTTATTCTTTCAAGATTTTTTTTAACAAAATTATTATTAGGTTGAATTTTTAAAGCTTGCATATAATATTGTTTTGCCTTTTTTATTTTATTTGTTTGAAGATATGCAAATCCTAATCTTAAATAAGCCTCAATATTTTTTTTATCAATTTTAATAATATTTTCATTAAAATCAATCGCTTCAGGCCAAAGTCCGTTCATAGCGTTATTTATCGCCTGATTTTCAAGAGCAGAAATATCTTTCATAATGATGTACCCAAGTATATTTTAAAATTATCAATTGTCAAGTATAATGAGAGGAGATATGTCAGGACACTCAAAATGGGCTAATATTAAAAGGAAAAAAGGGGTAAACGACAAAATAAAGGCAAATGTCTTTGCCAAAATGTCCCACTTGATTACTATCGCGGTCATAGAAGGCGGCGGAATTATTGAGCCTGATCACAATGTCAAACTTCGTTTAGCAATTGATAAGGCTAAGTCTTCCAATATGCCTAAGGAAAATATTAAACGGGCAATTGAAAAAGGATTTGGGCCAAATAGAATAATGTTAAAAGAAGTCATCTATGAAGGTTTTGGTCCTTATGGTGTTTTTTTGCTCATTTTATCCACAACTGATAATTCGAATCGTACCTCATCCGAGATTAGAAATATGCTTGAAAAAAATTCTGGTAAACTTGGTACTCAAGGTTCCGTCTCTTATCTTTTTAAGAAATGTGCATTCGTCAGTTTTCAGAAAACAGAAGTTAATGAAGAGGCAGTTTTTAAAATTGGAGAAGAATTACAGGCTTTTGATATTAATGAGGACGACAGTCATTTCTTTGTTTTTTTCCCATTTGATAATTTTGGCTTACTAAAAACCCATTTGAATAATATAAAATATGACTTGGCCGAGATTGATTATCTGCCTTCAACCCCAGTGACGCTTGATTCAGATAAAGAAAAAAAAGTTTTAGGTCTAATTGAAGCCTTAGAAGATTTAGAGGATGTCCAGCGAGTTTATCATAATTTAGGTTAACAATATTATGTTAAGTATTAAAACATTAAGACAATTTTTTGAAAAAAAGTCAGTGAAGATTGATAAAAGATTGCGTTTGGTCATTTCTGTTTTGTTTTTGGGCTTATTAATGCTATTTTCTACTTTTTTTGGTTTTGATAAAGCGCTTTTTTTCCTACCAATTTTTATTGTGACCACTTATTTGTTGAGCTATTTTTCTTTATTAGAGGAAATAAAGAAAATAGGATGGTTTGGGCTTTTCTTAATGCCTGAATTGGTAACGTTATTCTTTTATTTATTTTATTTTTTGTTCCCTGGTCGATGGTTAACTCGCTTGCCATTTATTTTTATTTATGAAATATCCATATATGCTGTTTTACTTTGTGCAAACATTTTTAATGTGGGAGTAGAGAAGAACTTACAGCTCTATCGGGCGGCCTTTTCAATCAATTTTTTCTATCAGGCGGTTGTTTCGTTTTTGTTTTACAACGTCCTTTTTTCTTTCAAATACAATTTTTTTATTAATATGTTTGGGGCGGGAATAAGCGCTTTTTTATTGAGTCTCCAGTTATTTTGGTCGATCAGACTTAATCGGTACTTAGACCGCGAAGTTCTTGTTTATTCTATATTTACCGGTTTATTGATGCTGGAAACAAGCTTGATAATCTCTTTTATTCCGTTAAAGACTGCTGTATACGCTTTATTTTTAACGGCAACTTACTATAGCGTCACAGGAGTTATTCATCACCATATTGACGAAAAATTATTTAAAGAAACTATCAGAGAGTATGTGAGCGTGTGGGTCTTCGTATTAGTTATTACTTTATTGTCCTTAAACTGGTAAATACCGCATAGATGGAAGTCGGGGAGAGGGGAGCAGGATTTTCACGAACGTGAATAAATAACCTATAGTATTTATAAACACACGGACGTTAAAATACTATAGGGTTATTGATTAGTTCATAAAGTTATAAAGTTTATAAAGTCAAACTATTGAAAATGTGAGGCTAAAATAGAGTAACAGATTGTCTCTATACTCCAAGTAGTATGTAAACAAAGTGTGGACAACTGTAGTAATTTGAAGCTAAAAGTAATACTTTAGATTATAAATATGCTCTAAATCATAGTCCTTCCTCTTAAGCAGACGCATGTTATTTCTGATACTTTTAGCTTCAAAAGTGATAGTTTGGGACTATAAGACGGGCTAAATATTTATTTATTCAAACAGCACAGAGAGAAGTGATAATCTTTAGTAATTATTTATGAATTAACTCGTTAACTCTTTAACTTGTTAACAGTATTATTAACATGTTGTCAAAGGAGAAGCTAGTATCTTTATTCCCTAGAAGATATTTAACAAAAAAACTACAATTGACAGATTGGCATATTAATGGATATATATAGTTGGAGAAAAGAAGATATACAACGTCGTAAAATGAAGCTTTTACGACGTCAACCACGACTGGAAGAAGAGAAGTGGCGGTTTGTAATAACGCGCTAAATTGATAATAATTATTTTTATTATTATTTATTTAATTTTAATTAATCGGCAATTAATCCCCAATTATTCCCTTTTCCGACTGTTTGCTCTTTGGCTAGTTTTTGGTGTGGGAATCCCCTATTAAATCTAATAGTTTATATTGTTACAAAGACCTAAATATAATAATTAATTATTTATTAGGCAGGTCTTCTCTACCTTTTAGAGATTTAGAGAAGTAGTGGCGTGATTTATCACGCCTAAAATTACATGTGAAAGAATGGGAGAATTTCCTTTTTTAGCCCTGGATGGCAGGAGATGGTATTGTATGCCAGCTTGGGGTTATTTAGATCAAAGTTGATTGGCAGGCCTTTAAAATCAACCATAATACCTCCAGATTCTTCGATGATTATTTTAGTGGCGGATATGTCCCAGATAAAAGTATGACCGTTAACGACGATATTAAAGACGTTTTCTGCCAGTAAACAGTTGCTTAGAGCCATCGAGAAAATAGATCTAAAACCAGAAACGTGAGGGAAAATGTTTTTGAAGCTGTTAAATAGTTCTGGATATTTATCTGGGCGAGAGCTAACAACCCCATCAAATAAACATTCTTTTAATGGCTTTTCAATAATCTTTAGGGATTTTTCGTTCTTAAATGCACCTTGGTCTTTTTGAGCATAATAAAAGTCTTTTGTTGTTGGACGATGAATCAATCCGGCAGTTAACGAACCTTCATAGAAATAACCAATGGAAATGCTAAAGAAATCAAACCCGGATGCAAAGTTAGTTGTGCCGTCCAAAGGATCGATGACGAACAAATGTTTTCTTTTTGAGTCAACGTGCAAATTTTCTTCACCAATAAAACCAATTTCTGATTCATCAATACCTTTTTTAAGTAAAAGGTTGGTAATCGTTTCTTTAATTACTTTTTGGCTTTCAACATCAGCTATAGTATAAAAGTCCTTGTGAGAAGTCTTATAGTTTATAGTCAGGTTCTTCTTATAGTATTTTAGTAGGATAGTCCCAGCCTCAGTTGCCGCCCGCTTCATGATGTTGATCATAAACACTATTATATACCATATTGTATATAAGGGTATCTATCGTCATTTTTATCTTGTTTCTATATCCTAAAACTGTATTTTTGTAGGTTATAAGCGGTAGACATAATAAAATAGAATGTTTAATATATAAATATTATGTTTGTTCAAGAAAAGAAATGGCAAAAGGCCTTTTATAAAGGCTTAGGTGCTATTTCCGGGAATCTATCTGCTGGATATTTTGGAATTTTGATTATTATTCCCGCACTTAATAAATTGTCAGTTTCTATAGATTATCTTTTCTTGATTTTTGATTCAATTATGGGTATATTATTATTAGTTTTAACAATCGTTTTTGAACGAAAGACCTTATGATACCTAAAGAACAGTTTTGGCAATTTAATTCAACGATTTTAATAACAACTGCCGTCATGATTATGATGGGGACGCTTCTATATATTGCCTTTAAGCTTTCGAAGAAATAGTCTATTTTAGACTGGATCCCCGTCTTCACGGGGATGACAAACAATCATGAGTAAAAAAAATATTAAACTCCCTTTAGAGAAAGTTTATTCGAAGAGGCCTGAGTCAAAATATTTGAATTGAATGTATAGGTTATCTGTTTTTTCTTCTGATATTTTTCTTCGGCATATCCGATTAATTTTTTCAATAGTTCTTCAAAAGGAACCCCAGATGCTTTCCAGAGATGGTGATACAAAGTTCCGGGCAAAGTATTGACTTCATTAGCGTACCATTTTGCCGTTTTTTTGTCATAAAGAAAATCGACTCGGGCAATGCCAGAGCACCCAAGTACTTTATAAGCGGAAACTGCAGCGTCTTGGATCTCTTTAGTAATCTTTGAGTTTAGTCGGGCCGGAATAATAATACTTTGGGTGGCTTTACCGGTTTGAGCTCCGCCGCCTTTTAGATACTTGTCTTCATAAGAGAAAAACCCACTGGAAAAAACTGATTCCTGTATGAGAGACGGGATTGGGTTATCATTACCAATCACGCAACAGGTTACGTCTACTAAGCTTTCGATCATTTTTTCCACGATCACTTTTTCATCATAATGAAGGGCAACTTCTATACCAAACTCAAGTTCTTTCTGATCTTTAGCTTTTGAAATACCAATGGAAGAACCTAGTCGAGCTGGTTTGATAATGACCGGCCAGTTTAAACCTTTAATTTGTTGAATGACATTTTTTTTATCGACTCGCCATTCATTGAGATTAAAATAAACAAAATCTACGGTGGGAATGTTATTAGCTTTATAGATCATCTTGGTCAAAACTTTATCCATTGTCATGGCCGATGAAGTCACATCACAGCCGACGTAGGGAACGTTTAGCATCTCACATAGTCCTTGAAAAGTTCCGTCTTCTCCATTTTGTCCATGGAAAGCAGGAAAAGCAATATCAAAAATTGCGTTACTTTTTAAAAATCCAGATTGTTTAACGATTTTTCCCGTTGATTTGTTGAAGTCAATATTAAATGCCTCAAGTTTTTTATCTAGATCGGTTGGATTTTGAGTAAAGAATTTCATTGAGGCAAGCCTTGCATCAGAATACCACTTACCTTTTTTATCGATATAAACAGGGATGACATTATATCCGCATTTCTTTAAACCGGAAATAATTAGCTGTCCTGTGAGGATAGAGACGTCATGCTCTGGAGATCTGCTTCCGAAAAACACTCCAATTGTCTTCATACTTTATAAACTTTATAACTTTATAAACTTTATGAACTTATTATACATAATTATCTGGCCAGTCGTTTTGAAAAAGAACCACGTCACCGGACTTTATAATCTTGCCCAAATTTTTCTGGGCCTCCATCATCGAATCAAACCAAAAAATATTTTCTTTTTTAAAACCAGATTGAATCAATCCATCTTGAATTGCGGGTGTTACAGAATTTTTAATTAAAATAACTAAATCTACGACGTCGTTTAATCTTTTTCCTATTCTCTCGTGGACTTCTCTACTTTTGGTACCCATCTCAACTAATCCTGGGGTAATAAAAACTTTTCTTCTCTTTTTAAATAAAGATAAAGTTTTAATTGCCTCCCCTACCCCGTCGGGATTACCGTTATAACTATCATCTATAACTAGAATATTTTTTTCACGATTTAAGATTGGGTGCAGTCGGTGGGCCGGGGTTTTTATTTTTTTTAAACCGTTTTCAATTTCCCGGCTTGTTAAACCAAGTTTTTTTGCCAGATAAATTACTCCATCGATTTTATCTAAATTATATTCTCCCAATATTGGTAGAAATATTTTTTGATAGATATATCCGGGAGCATCTTCATTAAACTCGATCTTTCCTTTTGACGAATAAAAATATGTTTCTTGATTTAAAACATATTTTTTATAGTTATTTTTAACAACTTGATCTTTACCATTAAAAAGTAATATTCCGTCAGACTTCATATTTTGAGAGATCTCAAAAATGGTTTTGACACTATTATCTAATGATTTTAATCGTTCAAAATGCGCCTCATTTATTCCAGTAATAACCCCAATATGAGGAGGGGCAATTAAACAAATATTTTTAATATCACCCGGATAATACTCCCCCATCTCGACCACCAATATCTCTGTCTTTTCATTTACTTGACCTAGAATTGTTCTGGCAATTCCAACTGGTGTGTTAACGCTTTCCGGAGTTTTGACAACTTGGTATTTTTCTTCTAAAACCGTTGTTATCAAGTCCTTCATTCCGGTTTTTCCGTAACTGCCGGCAACTCCAATA
>Ga0265292_1001589_pt1 | contig 19397 bp, 30 predicted proteins | sample Munlanlewell296A_FD_189080 | JGI IMG/M metagenome (GOLD analysis project Ga0265292, IMG submission 189080) | Leachate microbial communities from a municipal landfill in Southern Ontario, Canada - Leachate well 296A | ecosystem: Engineered > Solid waste > Landfill > Unclassified | place: Canada... | reverse complement strand
ATTTACTCCACCTATTTCCATACAAAAATTTTACAGGGGGTCATGCTATACCCACATGATTTTGCAGTCAACGAATTTTCTAGAGTCCGCGGCCACCACCACCACCGAAGCCGCCGCCGGAGAAGCCGCCACCACCGGAAAAACCGCCGCCGGAGCGACCGCCGGGTTTGGAGGAGAGAGTGTGCGTCATGGATGAGGACATGGTGTTCATGCTGGAGGCAAAGGCGTTCATAGAGAAAGATCTGCCTGAAAAGTTTGGGCCGATGTACCAAGATGGCGGGGTTTTGAGCAGGCCGTCGAAAGCGCGGGTCCATTTTTCGATCAGGCCGAAGGCCATGGCGTATGGGAGGAGTTTTTCGAAGATGATATTGTTGTCCTCCTGAAATTTCATGCGATCTTTTTCGGCGGTGTTGATGTATTCATAAAGACCTTTGAGGACATAGTAAGTTTCGGTACCTTTCTTTGTTTTACGTGGCATGAAGTTGCCGATGATGCCGACAGTGATGGCGGAAAGGATGGCGCTGAACATAGCAATCTCACCAAAAAATCCTACGACTTGGATAGCAAGTATGAAAATCACGAAAGCAATTCCACCGTATATTCCGCGAATGGTGTTTGGGTTGTGTGGAAAATAGCCGTCCGCGAGAAGTTTTTTGAAAATGGATTTTTGAATCGGTTTGATGTGGGTATAAAATTTATTTTGGAGTTCGGAAATTTTTGTTTTGGCGTCGGCTGTGTTTGATGGGAAGAGCGCTGAAAGAATGATGCCTTCGAAATCTTTGACGTTCGTATAGGGCTTGAGCAGTTTCAATTCGTAATCTTTGCCAAAGGCGAGAAGACCGGTTTTTTCAATCTCGGTAATGCGAATAAAGCCGCGGACGGCGAAATCGATGATTGTTGCGGTGATATCTTTTGGATCGAGTTTTTCGTCGAGCAGTGTGCCGGTTTCAGTGGGCGAGAGATTTTCCGGCGGTTTGTAATGTGGAATGATTGTGTCGCGAATAGTCTTGTCGTCGCGGCCTTTTTTATACCAGAGAGTGAGCATGATGATTAGCGTGATCGGGAAAATGGCGATTGGCCAATTGGCCCGCAGGAAGCGGAAAATTGTGGTTTGAGTGGATGGTGGAGTGATGGTGCCCGAAGGCATTCCGATTCCAAAAGAGAGATTTTCGGAGCGGTTGAGAGGTTTGTCGGATGTAAACAGGAGTGTTTTAGAATCAAGGATTTCGGATTTGCAATCTGTTTTAGTTGAGCCGAAATAGCCGGTGTAGCAGGTGAGCGTGAGTTTGTTTTCCGGAATTTCTTTTGGCAGATGGATAGTGGCGGAGACTTTTGAAATAGGAACTGTCCAGTCGTTGCCGGTGACATTCCAATCGAATTCGGTGTAATCTTCAGGAAAGAGGATGACGTTGTCGGCTTTGTAAGTGACGATGAAAGTGGCTTTTTCTTTGAGTAGGCTGCCGTCTGGTGTAGTCATCTGAATATCCAGAGCGCGGTTTGCGCGGTCCAGATTCACATCCCAAAGCTGTCCGTTTTCGTCCGTGGCGGAAAGGAAATTGATACCGGCGTTGTATTTGGCGATGCCGTCGTCGTATTCGTAGGGAATAGTGCGGGCGATGCCGCGATGAGCTTCGTTTGTGAAGTCGGCAGTGATGGTTTCGGTGACAGTGACGGTGCCGTTTTCGGCGAGCGTAATGTCGGAGTTGAAGCTGTCGATTTGCCAGAATTCGTCGTAGGCGAAAGCGCTTGTGCTGAAGAGCAAGCTGATGACACCAGCGTAAAAAAGCTTTTTAAGAAACATCGTTTTAAGCTTGTGGTGGTTGATTTTGTGGCGGAGTCGGAGGGGCCGGCGGGGCCGGAGGAGTTGGAGGAGCGGGAGGGGTTGGAGGAGCTGGTGGAGTCGGTGGAGTCGGCTTGTTGAAGCTGACTTCCACGTTCTTCTTTTCCTCTTCGGTGGCCATGAAAAATTCCTGATCTTTAAAGCCCAGCGGGCCGGCGATCAAATTGTTTGGGAAAACCTGAAGTTTGGTATTGAAATCGCGGACCGTACCGTTGTAGTAGCGGCGGGACATCTGAAGATGTTCTTCAATATCGACGAGAGTTTGTTGGAGTTGCATGAAGTTTTGATTGGCCTTCAAATCCGGATAGCTTTCGGCGAGAGCAAAGATGGTTTTCAAAGCACCGGCGATCATATTTTCGGCCTGACCCTTTTCCTCGAGAGTTTTGGCGTTCATAGCCATGTTTCGTGCCTGAATCACTTTTTCCAAAGTGCCGGCTTCGTGCGCGGCGTAGCCTTTTACTGTTTCGACGAGATTTGGCAGGAGGTCATAGCGGCGTTTGAGCTGGGTATCGATATCGGCCCAGGCTTCGGCAACCTTGTTTTTGAGTTTGATGAGGCTGTTGTATAGGCTGACTGCGAGAACTGCCACGAGGGCTATGGCGAGAAGTAAGTAAATCATTTAAGCGTTTGTTAGGAATACGAAAAATACCAATCAGCATTTTACTCTGATGGTGGAGTTTGGCAATGAAAGGTTTTAGCGGGGGGAGACTATTGAACTATTCCTCCTTCCGCCCTGACTTCATACTCGTCTCCCTTGCTTCCTGCGTCATCGCTGGCTGTCCATTTAACTCTCTTATTGCCATGTTTATCTGTATTTTCTGCACCGGCAGCGGCCAATGCCTGATCTCGAAAGGCGACTATCTCTTGTTCGGGTGATTTTGATCCGGCTGCTTTAGCCTTCAAGGCTTCAATTTCTTCTGAATTACAATCTCTATGCAGCCATAAATCTTCGGCAAGTCCGGTTTTACCAAATTCTTGGCGGAATAGGCCAAAAGCGCAATCGATTTCGTGTTGCGCGCGCGGGTCTTTCAAAGAAATACCGGGATTTCCACGGACTCCCAAATGAGAGCTATCAATCACATGATTTATTGCAGTTTTAACCATGAAAATGGCAAGGGCAACAACGGCTGTAATTTTTAGTGCAGCTGGAGCGTACTCTCTTACTTTTTCTCCGAGAGGCTTTGTATTTCCAGGGTATCGTGGATGGTTGAGTGTTTTTGTGTGTCCCATAGGGTATTAGTTTATAGCTCACCTATTCTAGCTATTTTCCCGTTTTTGTCAAGGCCGGCTAGAAGTCGGCGATGTATTTCTTTACCAGATAGCCGATCAGGAAGTTGATGGCGGCGATGGAGAGGCTTAGGAGAGCCATTTCCAGGAATTTGCGTTTGAAGGAGGTTTTGTTAGCCACGGAGCTGTAGAAAGTGAAAATGAGAATTACAAAGATGCCGAGGCCGAGAGTGATGGCGAGGGCGGCGAATGGGTTTTCGAGCGTGAAGTAGGGTGTGATCAGGATGATGACTGTGCCAACATAAGCCAATCCCGTGTAGACGCTGGCTTTCAGGGCGTTTTTGTGACCTTCTTCTTTTGAGGAGAGGTACTCGGAAGCGGCCATGGACATGGAGGCGGCGAGGCCGGTGATGAGGCCGACGACAGCGATCAGGTGAGTGTCGCGCAAAGCCAGAGTGAGGCCGGCGAGGGCGCCGGTGAGCTCGACCAAGGCGTCGTTCAAGCCGAGAACGATGGAGCCGGTATACTCGAGATGTGAGCTTTTGATCATATCAATGAGGGCGTGCTCGTGGGCTTCTTCGTCTTCGATGATGTTTTTAACTTCCGGAGCGATGGATTTGAGAGTTTCGTAGTTTTTTTGGGAAAGATCTTCGCCGCGTTCCATCAGACGGAGGCTGAAAACAAGGCCGAAAAGGCGGGCGGAGAGAGTGTAAAAGAAGGCGATGAGGCGATGTGGGGCGGCTGGTTTTCCGGTGAATTTTTGCCAAAAGTCGTGATGGCGATGTTCGTCGTTGGCGATTTTTTGGAGGATTTTCTTGTTTTCGGAATTCTTCTCGATTTTGGCGAGACGGCTGTAGACATGAAATTCGGTGATCTCATTGCGTTGGGCACGGGAAACGGCGGAAAGAAGTTGAGGTGTGAGAGTCATGAGGTAGGTGTTTTTATCTTGTGGCTGTATGGTAGCACTTGAGGGGGGAGCTGTGGAAGGATAGATACTAAATTGATCTGCTGTCGGAATGTGCAGCAAAAAGACAGCAAAAGCGACACGCGGCGGGGGAAATAAGGTTGTGTATTAGCGTGGTATTGACTCTGTTCGAGATCTGTGTTTTGATTATGGCGTATGGGCAGCTCGGAAGTACAATCCGAAATCTCGGATGTTTCGCCTAAGGCACCAGATGGATATAGGTGGCTGAAGCCTGGTGTCCTTATTGGTGGTGACGAGAGTAATGGCTCTCCGCGTGTTGGATATATAGTTTTCCCTCAAGGGGTAACATTGGAGGAGGCCTCCAGGGCTGTGGCCATGGCTAATCGTGGAGTGAAATTTGACGACAGGATTGAGCAAATTGGTGATATTCTTTGCTTCAGGATAATTCTCGCTTTTGATAGAATTATGGCTGAAAGAGGCTCTGGCGTTGATGCCCTTATGGCAGATCTTCATGTTGCTTTTGAGCAGGTATTAGCTGATACGCAAAGGGCTGGTGTTTCCGATGCTTCCTAGATTGTCCAAGAATTTTTTGCTGTAGTCGCGATTAGCGACGCGGGAGTCGAGGATGACGGCGCGGCCTTTTGGTAGGCGGTTTAGGATGCGTTTCAAATTGAAGATGGTGCGGGGGATCTGGAAACCTTCAAAACTGTTTTCAAAATTTCGGCCGATGCTCATGATGTAAGGGGTGGATGGGGGAGTGAAGGGCAGGCGGTGGAGGTAAAGAGTCTCGATCATGTCGGAGCAGGGGAAGCGTTCCCATGATGGAGTGGTCAGCAAAACGATGGAGTTGTCGGGATTTTGTTTGAATTGTTCGCAGACTTTGCCGATGCCGCCGGTGAGCTGGGAGATGACAGTGATGCCGGCTTTGGCGAGAACCGGCGTGAGTCTGATGGTGAAAAATTCGAGCTGTTTTTTGGAGCTGAAAAGTAGGGCGGTGCGGCCTTTGATTGTTGGAAGTTCTTTTTCGAAGAATTTTAGAACGACGGAGGTGTTTTCGGGGTCGCGGTCGGGACAGTTTGTGGCGATGTCGATGATGAGTTTTTCTCTGGTTGTCGAGGCTTTGATGAGCGGCAGATCTTCCGGTAGGCCGAAAAGTTTTTTTAGGAAGCGGCCGTGATCATTTAGGTCGATGTTTTCGTCGACGATGGAATAAGTTTCGCAGTTGGCCAAAATTTTGGCGATCGGTTCTTTGATGGAAACCGGACTTTTGCGGATCACCGCTTCCTGATTTTGATCTTTCTCAAACCAAATCAGATGGTCATCGAGGTTTGTGTTTTCGAAAATGGAGGTGAGGTCGGAAGTGATGCGTTGCCATTTTTTTAGAATGGGGGCGGTTTCTGGAGTGGAAGTTATTTCAGAAGAGATGGAGATCAGGTTTGCAGTTAAGGCTTTGAGGTCCAGCCATTCTTTGGTTTGGGTGACTCCGTCGGTGATGGTGCTTTTTGGCGTGAAAAAATCGGCGTCGTTGTATTTTTCAAAAATGATTCCGATCAAACCGAAAAAGATTGTGAGTTTGGAAAGCAGGGAATCAATGGCGGAACTATCTTTGCTCACGCTTTTTAATTCATCGAGACAACCGATGGTGGTTTTGAGCGAGATATATGAGGAAAGGTTGTAATGGACGCGGTTTGTGAAGCTTTCGAAATCGACGAGGATGAGTTTTTTGAGATGCGGATTTCCGTCGATCAGATACTCGTGTGTGGCGAGAGTTGGTGTGTTTGGATGTTTTTTGAGAGCACTTTCAATAAATGGTTCGGACATGAGATTGCCGGATTCCGGATCGACATTTACGGAGAGTGCGACGGATTTTTCGCGGCCAAAGAGGTTCAGTTCGTGGATCAGTCCGGTTTTGGTCTGGCGGCTCCAAATTAAAATTTTGATCAGAGCGGTGATTTCATATTCTTCAAAAAATGATTTTTGGAGGAATGTCTGGAGACGGTGAAGGGAAAGATAGTTTTTTGGCGAATCGATTTTGGCGACAGTATCGGGAATTTGAGGCATGAGTTCCTGAAAAAGAAAATTTGGAACGGCGATGACGGTGTCGTTTTTGGCGTTGTCGATCAGCGCTTTGACCAGTGGCGTGAGCGGAGGATGGACTTCGAAAAGACTGTTTTTTGGAGTGGAGAGGATGGTCTCGGCTGAAGAGGTGTCGGGTTCTGTCGTCTGCGGAAGTTCGATTTCGGTGATGGGTTGTGGCGTTGGTTTGCCGGCTTCGAGAGTGAGCAGGAAGTCTTTGATTGGCCAGTTTGATCTTTGGACCAGCTGATGGATTTGGGCGATCAGGGCGGGCTCAAGGCCGCGGAAAAGATCGCTAAGTTTGAGAAAAAGTTCCATGGCGGCGATGGCGTCGTCGAGGGCACGATGTTTTTCTTCGTGAGTGAGTTTTAATTGGTGGCTCAAAATTTCCAAACTGTATGAAGGTAAAGATGGAAATAAAATTCCTGCGAATTGAAGAGTGTCAAATTCCGGATTGTTTTTTGCGATTCCGTAATGTTTCAAAAAGGAAGTGTCAAAAGAAATGTTGTGGCCGACGATTGGCAGGTCGCCGATGAAGGCGGAAATCTCCTCTTTCTTGTCTGCGATGGACGCGGCATCCTTGACGTCAGCGTCGGTGATGCCGGTGATATGCGTGGTGATCTGCGGAACCGGAACGCCCGGATTGATAAAAAACTTGAGAGTTTCTTTTTGTCCGTTGAGATCAAATTTAACCGCGCCAAATTCCACGATCTTATCACTTTGCGGATCAAAGCCGGTGGTTTCGAGATCTAAAGAGACAAACATATGCGCAGATTATAGCATAAAAATTAGAAAATATTATACGGACTCGTCCACGGGAGTTTTTTGACAATTTTCCCATGAGTGCTATCATGCTCTGAATTTCAAAAATTCAACGTCCTAGAAAGACCTTTAAAAATCAAAACAAAAACAAAATTCTCTCTCCTCTAGTGAGGAGGGAAAGGGGAGTACAAAAGTTGCTTCTCTTTCTATCCTCGCTAAGATGATGGCCTCCCGCCTACGGCGGGATGCCGAAGACGCTCCGACTGATCGGAGCACTGTCCTGCCTCTTCCGGCCTCCGATTCTATCGGAGCGAGATAGAGGGTCACAGGCGGCCGGTGGTGCGGCTGAAAACAACACCGAAATCTTGGCCGGACGTAAAACAAAAAACAAACATTCTCAGTAAACAAAAACAAAATCGTTCACTGATAGACTGTTCACCCTCGCCTATGGCGGGGGTTTTTTTGTTGCCAAAAACAGGACATTGTGTTAAGAATGTTTCTTAAATTTGTTTATGGCGGCTACTATAGAAAATTTGTCTCCTGTTGATGCTTTTACCAGTGGTGTTTATCCTGATGTTGAGAGTGGAGGTGAAACGGCTAAATTTATTGGTGAAATTTCCAATCCGGCATGGGTGGACGGTGGTGACAATTTAGGGAGGCATGCTTTGGTCTACACGGAGCCTGAAGATCGTACTTTTGAGGCAATTAAAAACATTGGAGAGACTTTGGCCGAAGAAGCAAGGGCGAAGGGTATGGAGGTAACGGTCGAAGAAGATTTTGCTGGAAATGTTTACATAACTTTGATCGGAGAAGATCCTGACGCAAAAAAAATCTTAATTGAATCTCACGGCGATAGTGTGCCGAGAGGTGGGCGCGTGGATGGTGTTTATGGGATTGCCTCCGGACTGACACTTGTAAAAAAATTTATAGATGAAGGTCGAAGACCAGCCAAGTCTTTGATTGTGGCTGCTTTTAGGGGCGAAGAGAGCTCAAGAACGAAATTTGGGTGCCTTGGTAGCGCATTGGCGACGGGCTCTGTGACTATTGAAAGACTTAAGAAAATTAAAAATGAATCTTCCGGGAAATCCATTTTTCATGAATTGAGAGAAAGGTTTTGCCATAAGAACGGACAAATCTTGTCGGACGATCAGTTTGAAGTGATTTTGCAAAAAGAATTGGGAATGAGGGCTGATTTTTTGCGAAAAATTGCTTATGCCATTGAGGTCCATCCTGAGCAGGCTGATATTTTGCAGACTTTAGATAAATCTATGGCGGCTGTTACGGCTATTGGCGCGGCCGAGCGATATGACTTGATTTTTAGTGGAGATATATTTGAGCAATTTTCTCCCGAAATGTATGTTTCGGCTGAGGGACCCGTAGAGAGAGTGAAACTTAAAATTATAGGTCAGGCTGATCATTCTGGTGCGGCTCCGATGAATGGTGAAAAATTTGGGGACAAGACTTATTTTCGGAGAGATGCCTTGGTTGAAACTGCCCGGATTTTTGCCGAAATTATGGCTCAGCCTGTTGAAGGTTTGGCGGTGACGGGAATTTCTGTTCCCGGAGGCGGAGTAAATACTGTTTCAGGCGTTTGTGAATTGGAGATTGTCCTTCCGCGATCAATTCGCGAAAAGGTTTTGAGGGATATTGAAAATAAGATGAACGGATGGGTTGGATTAAAGGCCGAAATTGTAGAAGAAAATATCCAAAGAAATCTTCAAGGCATCAGGGATGAAGTTCTTAGGAAGGTATTTAATTTAATTGTGACGGTCAATTATCAGGCTACTGATTTCGCCGTGAGAAGCGGTGGCAAAGTAAGGGCGACGATGGGTAATATCCAAGTTAAAGAAGATAAAATTATCGTGAGTGTTGACCAGAGAAAGACCAATGAAGATTGGCATAGTCAATTGAGGCCTGCATTGCACAGAGTTTTTGAAGAGTTCCATTCTCAAGGGGTAAACCTGACGGAGACAGAACCTAATTGTGGGGAAATTGCAAATTGCAATGAAGCTATGATAGGTTTTGCGGATAAAGTTTATAAAGTCCTTTATGGCGAGAAAATGGAAAACAGAGATTCCATGCCCGGTCACGATCTGGCAAAATTTATTTTGAAAGGTGTGCCTTCGATTCTTTTCTTTGTCAGAAGCTATAATGGAAGCCATAATCCAAATGAAGCCGTGAGAGTCGACGATGTTCGTGAGATGGATAAATTCCTGGAAGCTTTTGTGGAGGAGCTTATGAGTGCCGCTTAGAGCATTCCCGCAAACTGGTCGAAGAAGTGCATGGTGTCGGTGGGGCCGGGGGTGGCTTCGGGGTGGAATTGGCAGGAAAAAAATGGCAGAGTTTTGTGTTTGATGCCTTCGTTGGTGCCGTCGTTGGCGTTTGTGAGCCAGACTTTCCAGCCGGGTTTGAGGGTTTTTTCATTGATGGCGAAGCCGTGGTTTTGGCTGGTGATGTAGCAGCGGCCGGTTTCGCTGTCGAGACAGGGCTGGTTTTGTGAGCGGTGGCCAAATTTGAGTTTGTAGGTTTTTGCGCCCGAGGCGAGGCCGAGGATTTGGTGGCCGAGGCAGATGCCGAAAATCGGTTTTTTCAGTTTCATGGCTTTGCGAATGATGTCGTGGAGCGGCGTGAGGATGGCGGGGTCGCCGGGGCCGTTGGAGATGAAGACGCCGTCGAATTTGACTCCGGCTTCGATAAAATCATAGTTCCAAGGGACGCGGATGACGGTGAGATCGCGGGCGAGGAGATTTCGGATGATGTTGTTTTTCATGCCGCAGTCGACGCAGATGATGGTCTTTTTTCCGCGTTTGTAGGTCTTTGGTTTTTTTATGGAGACCTTGTCCATGAGGGTTTTGTCGAGGTCGGGATTGTAGAAATCTGGTGTTTGGGAATTTTCAATCAAGATTTTGCCGAGCATGGTGCCTGTTTGACGGAGGGCTATAGTGAGGGCACGGGTGTCGATGCCGGTGATGGCTGGAATTTTGTTTTCCTTGAGCCATTTTGAGAGGGATTTTTTGGCGTCCCAGTGGCTGAAATTTTCGGAATATTCGCTGACGATGAGGCCTTTGATATGTATGCGGTCGCTTTCAAAGCGCTTTTCGATATGATCTTTGTCGAGTGAGGCTGCGCCTATTCCATAATTGCCGATGAGCGGATAAGTCAAAGTGAGGATTTGCCCTTCGTAGGAAGGGTCGGTGAGGCTCTCTGGATAGCCGACCATGGACGTGTTGAAAACGACTTCACCGGCGGAGCTGACTGGTGCTCCGAATGAGGTTCCGGTGAGGCGTGTCCCGTCTTTGAGGACGAGTGTGGCTTTGGTCATCGGGAGCATTTTAGGGGTGGCGGGCTTATTTGTAAACGTCTTTTCGGTGGCGGATGCGGATGACCGTAATAGTAATTTCGTGAACAACAATTCTGTAAATGATTCGAAAGGGCCAGATTCGGATAGATCTACTTCCCGTAAATTTACCCTTGAGTTTTTTGCCGACGAAAGGGTTGATGGCCAGAGCTGATAAGGCCCGTGAAATCCTGATTTTATAAGCTTTGGGAAGGCTTTTAAGCTCTTGTTCTGCTTTTTTTTCGAACCGAATGCGATATAGCATATTTCTTTTTTAAAGGCTTTAATTCTTTTGACAGTCCTTCTTCTTTGAGGATTTCTTCAAGCGTTTTATATTTTTTGTAGGCGCCACTTTTGATATCGGCCTCAACCCGCTTAATGTCCTCGTAAAGATCGGGAATATCTATTAGAGTTTCGATGGTTTCGTGTAAAGATTCAAACTCTTCCACAGAGATTATGACGGCTTTTGGAACTCCATTTTCGGTCAAAAGATAGTGATTGTCCGGTAGCTGGACCGCATCGACTATTTTGAAAATATTCTTGCGGGCTTCCGTGATGGAAATGATGTTTTGAGGCATGTACATGGTGTTAGTGTATATGTACATAATAGCGTACGTTAGATGGTATTGCAAGACCAGCCTAGCAGACACTTCTTAAAAAAGTTTAAAATTTTTCTAAAGTTTTTCTTGCAGAATTTTTGGCCTTTGACTCTATATGTCTTTTGGCGTAGATTTCCTTGGGCTAATAAACATGTATGAATCTCAAAGGTCAGCACATTCTTTCCACAAAGCAGTTTGATAAGGAAAGTCTGATTTCGCTTTTTCAGCTGGCGGATAAGATGCAGGAGATTTTGAAGAAGTCCAAGGCCGGCAAGCAGGATATGACGATGGAGGGGAAACTGATGGCGACGCTTTTTTTTGAGCCGTCGACGAGGACGAGATTTTCTTTTGAGACGGCTATGCAGAGACTTGGAGGGAGGGTGATTTCGAACGCGGACATGATGGGGACTTCGTCTTGGAAAAAGCATGAGACGCTGGAAGATACCGGCAAAGTGGTGTCGCAGATGGCGGATGTGATCGTGATGCGGCATCCGGAGGCGGGTTCTGTGAAGAGGCTGGCCAGCGCGAGCGATGTACCGGTGCTGAACGCGGGAGACGGGCCTTCGGAGCATCCTTCGCAGGCGCTGCTGGATGTCTATACCATCTGGAAGAGCAAGGGCAAGCTGGACGGGCTGACGATCGGGATGAGCGGAGATTCCAAATACGGGCGGGTGCCTCATTCGCAGTGTGATTTGCTGAAACATTTTGATTGTAAATTTATCTTTGTGTCGCCGGAGGCATTGAAAATGCCGGAGGCGATCGTGAAAGAATTGCGGGAGACCGGTCACGAAATCAGAGAGACGGAAAATTTGGGCGAATCGATTGGCGAGATGGATGTGATTGCCTGCACACGAATTCAAGAAGAGAGATTTTCCAGTGAAGCGGAATACAAAAAATATGCCGGAGTTTATGTCTTGGACAATACTTTGATGCAAAAGGCCAAGACGGACGCGATCGTGCTGCATCCATTGCCAAGAGTAAACGAAATTTCGCCGGAAGTGGACAAAGATCCACGCGTAAAATACTTTGAACAGGTCGGAAACGGCGTGGCCATAAGAATGGCTTTACTGGTTTCTGTCTTAGGGTAAAATCAAGTGGATGAAGAAAGAAAAAATCCTCTTAAAGAATGGGACGCTGGTGAGTTCAGAGGGCTCGTTTGAAAAGGATTTGTTGATTGAGAATGGAAAAATTGTAAAGAGCGGGAATGTTGGTGGAGCAAGGGTTATTGATTGCAAAGGGAAGATGATTTTGCCGGGCTTGATCGATGTGCATGTGCATTTTCGCGAGCCGGGAGCGAATTATAAAGAAGACTGGACGACCGGTTCTAGCGCGGCTGTGGCCGGAGGGGTGACGACGGTTTGTGATATGCCAAATAATACGCCGCCGACAACCAGTGTGGAAAATCTGGAGAAAAAACGTGCGCTTATCAAAGGCCGAAGTTATTGCAATTATGGCTTGTATATCGGCTATGACGGGAAGAATTTGAATGAGATAAAGAAAGCAAAAAATATTGCCGGAGTGAAAGTGTATGTGGCCAATTCCACGGGAAATATGGGGGTAAGCAATGAGGCTTTGAAGAAATTATTTAAAGAATTTGAGGGGAGAATCGTGACGCACGCGGAAGACGAAGGAATGATCGAAAAAAATTCCAAGGAGTTTTTGGCGGAGTTTGAAAATCGGGAGATTGATCCGGCGGTGCATTCGAAAATCCGCAGCGTGGAGTCAGCGGAGAGCGCGGTGAAACTGGTTTGCGGATTGGCAAAAAAGAGCAAAGCGAAGCTGCATGTGGCTCATGTGTCCTGCGATGCGGAGGTGGAGGTGATCGCGAAGCATAAAAAATTTGGCGTGACTTGTGAGGTGGCGCCGCACCATTTGTTACTTTCAGACGATGATTATTCTATCTGTAAAAATTTCATCAAAGTAAATCCGCCGGTTCGAAGCCGTTTGGATGTTTTCTCGATGTGGAAAAATCTGAAATTTGGCGTGATAGACATGATCGCGACGGATCACGCGCCGCATACGATAGAGGAAAAAGAGCAATCATATGAAAAAGCGCCGTCGGGCGTGCCGGAGCTGGATACGCTGTTGCCGATTTTTTTGAATACGGTAAATGATGAGGGGATGACGATCGAAGAGCTGGTGGGATACCTGTGTGAGAAGCCGGCGCAGATTTTTGGAATAAAAAACAAGGGCTTTTTGAAAGAGGGATATGACGCGGATATCGTGGTTGTGGATATGGATATTGAAAAAAAAGTGGAAAGGGCGAATTTGTTTAGCAAATGCGGTTGGTCGCCATATGAGGGTAGCAATTTCAAAGGCTGGCCGGTGATGACTTTTGTGGGCGGGGAGCTGGTTTTTGAGGAAGGGAAAATTGTTGGGGAGAAGGTGGGGAGAGAGGTGGAGTTTTGATTGACAAAATCCGAGGTTTTGATATAATGCGAACCTTTAACAAATGTTTTATGGCGGAGGTCCCATTCACCCTTTGTAATCCTGATAAAAGCGGAATGGAAGGGGTTCCGGATTTTTTTGAGCATCCAAATATAGCGACTTTATTTGGGAAGCCGAATGCGAAGTTTGAAGGGCGTAAAGTTGCAGAACTTGGTTCAGAATGTAATAAACTTTCTCGTCATAAACGTGAATTGTTTATGAAAGAAGTTGGTGTAGCGTTGGATGAAATGGAGTTGAATGAGGTGGATAAAAAATTCATTTCAAGATTGGTGGAAGCGGCTGTTGACGATTCTGAAATTATTAAACGAGTGCTGGAGATGCGAAAGAAATTGAATGCGGATTGCCGATTGACTAGAGAGGAGATTGAGGAACTTGTGGTCAAACTACGTTGTAGGGGGTTCTATCATGTCGGGCTGGATATTTCCGGTATGCATTTTGAAGAGCTGGATTTGGGGGATGCGGTGATCGGTGGGGACTTCAATGCTTCTGATGCCGTAATTGACTCTGGTTTTTGGCAAGGGGGAGCTAGGGTTGGTGGTGATTTAGTGCAGAATAGAATGATGGTGGGACGTAATTTCCAGCAAAGGATGGTTGTAAAGGGGGCTAATTTTCAGAGGGATTTGAAAGCCACTACTTTTAATGAACAGGTTGGCATGGTTGTGGGAGGCGATAATATTCAAGAGGGTATGCGTGTGGCTGGTGGAAATTGGCAGAATGGAATGAGTGTTGGCGGGAGTAATTTTCAAAAAGGGATGAAGGTTAAGGGTAAAAATGATCAGGCGAGTATGGTGGTGGAAGGTAAGGATGAAAGGCCTTTTGTGTGGAAAACCAGGCAAAAGGTAAATGAATTGAGGGATTCTTTGTAAATTGTTTATTTTGTACTTAAGGATAATCATCTTTTTGCTTAAGTCGATTGCTGGTAGGATTGTTTCCAGTATGGCAAACCTTTCAGTAAATTTCTGCGGAGTCGCGTTCAGAAATCCGACGGTGCTGGCTTCGGGTGTGCTTGGAGTGACAGCGAGCAGTTTGAAAAACGCTGTGCGATGCGGGGCGGGGGGCGTGACGACCAAGTCGATTTGGGTGGGTGGGAATCAGGGGCACAGGAATCCGACGATGTTTGGGACGGAGCATTATTTTATGAATGCGGTGGGGCTGTCGGACGCGGGGATGGAAAAGGCTGCGGAGGAGACATTTCCAGAATACTTGAAAAATAAACCGGCGCCGATCATCGGGAATGTGGTGGCGGCGAGTGTGGGGGATTTTGCTGCGGTGGTGGCAAAAATCGACAAGTGCGGGCCGGATATGATAGAAGTGAATATTTCCTGTCCGAACGTGGAAGATCAGCTTGGGAAGCCGTTTGCGTGCAGTTCTGCGAGCGCGGCGGAGGTGACAAGGATTGTTCGTAGGAGGACGAAGCGTCCGCTGATAATCAAGCTGTCGCCGAATGTGGATAATATCGGGGAAATCGCAAAGGCCTGCGCGGCGGAGGGGGCGGACGGGTTTTGCGCGGTGAATACTTTCGGGCCTGGGCTGGGGATTGATATTGATTTGAGGCGGCCGATTTTGGCGAATAAGGTGGGTGGAGTGTCCGGTCCGGGGATGAAGCCGTTGGCACTGAAGTGCGTGTATGATGTTTACAAGGCGACCGGTCTGCCGATTATCGGGACGGGCGGTGTGATGACTGGTGAGGACGTGATCGAGATGATGATGGCCGGAGCGCGGCTCGTGGGGATCGGGACGATGGTTTATTACCGCGGCGTGGAGGGGTTTGGCGAGATCGTGAAAGAGATGAAAGAGTGGTGTGATAAAAATGGCGTGAAAAAAATCGAGGAAATTATCGGAGCTGTAAAATTCTAAAATATGGATCTGAAAAAATTTGATTCGAGGCCGGTGGCGGTGCCGATTCAGAAGATCATTAAAGAAAATGAAAACACGAATACATATGTTTTTAAATATCCGCTGGGGAGCAAGCCGGGGCAGTTTGTGATGCTGTGGATCCCTGGGGTGGACGAGAAACCGTTTTCGGTCGCGTATGATGACGGCAAAGAGTTTTGGCTGACGATTTGTAATGTGGGAGGGGCGACGGCGGAACTTTTTAAGCTGAAAGCGGGGGACAAGGTGGGAATTCGCGGGCCGATGGGGACGAGTTATGAATTTAAAAAAGGCGAGAGGATAGCGACTGTGGCCGGTGGGTATGGCGCGGCGCCGATGTATTTTGTGGCGCGAACGGCTGTGGGTTGCAAGGTCGACTTTATTGTCGGAGCGAGAAATAAAAAATTGTTGCTGTTTATTGATCGTGTGAAAAAATTGAAAAACGTGAAAGTGCATGTAGCGACTGATGATGGATCGGCTGGGATAAAGGGCTATAATACTGTGGTATTGGATGAGATTTTGAATAAGAAAAAAATCGATCGAGTGTTTGCGTGTGGGCCGGAGGTGATGGAATACGCGGTTGGAAAAGTCGTGGATAAGCATTCCAAAAAGAAAAAGATAAATTGCGCGGTGTCAGTGGAAAAATATATGAAATGCGGGATCGGCGTGTGCGGGCAGTGCGCGATTGACGATACGGGCGAATTGGCCTGTATAAAGGGGCCGGTGATGGATTGGAATTATTTGAAAAAATTGCCGGAGTTTGGGCAATATCATCGTGACGCGCAGGGCAAAAAACATTTCTTTCAAAAATAATTTAAGTCAAATATATGAAACAGTACAAAAAAGATTTTATCCAGTTTCTGGTGAAGGCGGAGGCCCTGAAGTTTGGAGAGTTTACGCTGAAAAGCGGGCGCAAGGCACCGTATTTTTTGAATGTGGGGAGTTTTTATACAGGTGAATTTGCGCATCAGCTTGGGAAATTTTACGCGGAAGCTTTTTTGGATACGGGAGTTGAGGCGGAGGTTATTTTCGGGCCGGCTTATAAAGGAATTCCACTTTCGGTTTTGACTGTTGAGGCTTTGTATGATGAACACAAGAAAAATTTGGCATATACTTTTAATCGAAAGGAGGCAAAGGATCATGGGGAGGGCAAGGTGCTGGTCGGCGCTCCATTAAGCGAAAATACTAGGGTGATGCTGATCGATGATGTGGTGACTGCTGGAACGGCGGTGCGTGAGACCGTGGAAATTCTAAAAGCGAATGGCAATCCGAAAATTGTCGGAGTGCTGATCGCGATGAACCGAATGGAAAAAAATAATGAGGGTAAAAATGCGATCGCGGAATTGGAGGAGACGCTTGGCGCGAAAGTTTACTCGATTGTGGATTTGGATGATGTGGTTGAAGCTTTGAAAGACACTTTGGGAGCTGAAAAGATGGCGGCGATAGGAAAATACAGGGCGGAATATGGAGTTTAGCTTGACGCTGTATACGGCAGGGTGATATACTGTATACAGTAGTATTTAAGTTATCCCTATGGTACGAACCCAGCTGTATTTACCGGATGATATGTATAAAGCATTGAAGGCTCAAGCAAAGGCTCAAAATATGACTTTTGCCGGTTATGTGAGAGTGTTTTTGGCGAAGGATGTGGCTACTAAAGGTGAAAAAAAATCTTTGTGTGAAAAATATCCTTTCTTGAATTTCGCCGGAATGATAAAGGGGAGTCCTGTTGATTCAAATAATGAGGAAATAGATAAATTTTTGTATGGCTTTTAGCAATATTTCATTCGTGGATACTTCCGGCTTTATTCCATTGATTAGCAAGACTGATTTGTTTCATGAAAAGGTTTTTAATACTTTCGTTAAGTTAAATGAAAGAAATTTTCAGTTGGTGACGAGCGATTACGTAATTGATGAATTACTGACATGGATGAGGTGCAAGAAAAAAATGCCGATGGAGACGATCATAGCATTTATCACTTCAATTACGACAAGTAATATTGAACTGATTTCTATAACACGCGATCTTTTTGGCGAATCTTTGGCATTGATGAATAAGTATGAAGATCAGTTTTTTAGTTTTACGGATTGTGTTAGTTTCACGATCATGAAAGAGATGAAAATCAGTGATGTGATTACGACTGACAAACATTTTACTATTGCCGGTTTTAATGTTTTAATTTGAGGGATGGCAAAGAATTTTGCAGACAGGTTGATGGAGGCGATCAAGGAAAAAGGTACGCCGATTTGTGTTGGTCTGGATCCGCGGTTGGAACAGATTCCGGAATTTATAAAGAAGAAGGCTCTGGCGGAGACGGAAGGCGGGCCGATGCGCGCGGCGGCAGAGGCGGTTTTGGCTTTCAACAAAGGCATAATTGACGCTGTGTATGAACTTGTGCCGGTGGTGAAACCGCAGATCGCTTTTTATGAAATGTTTGGCGCGGACGGGGTTTGGGCCTATGAAGAGACTTTGAAGTACGCAAAATCGAAGGGGCTTTTGACGATTGCTGATGCAAAGAGGAATGATATCGGATCGACGGCGGAGGGCTATAGCAAAGCGTTTTTGGGCGAGGTGGATGTTTTTGACGGCGATGACGAAGTGGTGATGCCGGTTTTTGACGCGGACGCGATTACGATAAATGCGTATCTGGGCTGGGATGGCGTGAAGCCTTTTGTGGATGAGGGTAAAAAATATGGCAAAGGGGTTTTTATTCTGGCCAAGACTTCAAACAAGAGTAGTGGAGATTTGCAGGATCTGGAGCTGAAAAATGGCAAGACGGTTTATGAAGTGATGGGGCATTTGATCGATAGTTGGGGAGCGGATGAGATCGGTGAATGCGGGTATAGTGCGGTTGGGGCGGTGGTGGGTGCGACTTATCCGGAACAGGCGGCGAAGCTTCGAACGATAATGCCGAGCGCGATTTTTTTGGTGCCGGGCTATGGGGCGCAGGGCGGCGGCGCGAAAGATGTGCTGCCGTGTTTCGGAAAGGACGGGATGGGTGCGATCGTGAACAACAGTCGCGGAATAATCTTTGCATATGAAAAGATGGCCGAATTCGGGCCGGAAAGATATAATGAGGCTGCCAGAAAGGCGGTGCTGGAGATGAAGAGGGATCTGGCGAGCGTAATGTAAAAAAAATTGTATGGTACAGAGTGTTGGTAAAGTAGGAGATGGCGGGAGAGTTGCTCCGGTGGGGCCGGTTGTTTTGAGTGGGTCAAGGAGTGGTAAGGATGAGTCGCAGGGGCAAAAAGGAGGTGGTAAGGAAATGGCTAATGGCATTGCTGACGTAGTTCAATTATCCGGCAGGAAGCATGTGGAGGCCGATGCTGTTTTTCCTGGAGAAGGAGATGTACAGGTGTATACGCGTGGAAGAGTCTTGGAGACTTTGGGAGGACGTGTTCCTGGCGATTATGATAGAAGGCCTTCATTATCAGATATCAATCCCCATTCTTGAGGGCTTAGGTCTTCCGGTCTTAGGTTTGGGTCGATTTCAGGCGGGAGATTCTTGAAAGTATGAGAGAGTTTTTTGCGTTTGTGGGTGAAGGCGCGTTTGGCGAGGGTGAGAATTTGGAGAGCTTGGGCGTTGGAGATGAGATTTTTGCGTGGTGTGATTTGGAGAATGGCGGACTCGACTTTCGGAGCGGGGAAAAAGTTGCCGGCGGGGACGCGGCTGATCATTTTTGCGTCAGCGAAAAGGGCGACCTGAAGCGATAAAATGGAATGTTTTGGTTTTTTTGAATGAAGATGCTGGGTGATTTTATCGGCGACTTCTTTTTGAACGAGGATTGTCATAGATGTTGGTTTGTTCTTTGCCTGAAGAAAATGGTTGAGTAGTGGGGAGGTGATGTTGTATGGAATGTTGGCGACAATTTTGTAAGGAGTTTTTGGCGGTGTAAATTTGAGCGCGTCCATGTGCAGCAGTTCAAAATTCTTTTGATCGGAAAAGCGGGTTTTGAGGAGCGGGATGAGGTGGTTGTCCAATTCGATAGAAGTGATTTTTTTGGCTTTCTTTATGAGTTCTTCGGTTAGGACGCCGAGGCCGGGGCCGATTTCTATAACATGGTCGGTAGATTTTATGTTCGCCGCGTTAACGATATTTTTTAAGATGCCGGCGTTGATCAAAAAGTTTTGGCCGAAACGTTTTTTTGTAAACAGACCATGAGTTTGGAGAAATTCGATTACGGATTTTTTATCGGTCAGGTTCATTTTTGATTTTAATCAATTTGATACGCTCGCTTTTGCCGGAGATGATGCTGATTTGCTCTGTGGCGATTTTTAATTCTTTACTTAGGAATTTGATGAGTTCGGCG
>Ga0265292_1001588_pt1 | contig 19425 bp, 15 predicted proteins | sample Munlanlewell296A_FD_189080 | JGI IMG/M metagenome (GOLD analysis project Ga0265292, IMG submission 189080) | Leachate microbial communities from a municipal landfill in Southern Ontario, Canada - Leachate well 296A | ecosystem: Engineered > Solid waste > Landfill > Unclassified | place: Canada... | reverse complement strand
CCAGGTCGGCGTCCTCGAGCAGGATGTTGGGGCTCTTGCCGCCCAGCTCGAGGGTCACCTTCTTGATGGTGCCGCTGGCCAACTGCATGATGCGCCGGCCCACTTCCGTGGAGCCGGTAAAGGCGATCTTGTCCACTCCGCCGGAGGTGCAGATCTCCTCGCCAACCGAACCGCCCGGCCCGGCCACAACGTTCACGACGCCCTTGGGGATGCCGGCCTCTTCCGTGATGCGCGCGAGCTCCAGAGTGGTGGATGGGGTATTGCTTGCTGGCTTCATGACCACGCAGTTGCCGGTGAGCAGGGCTGGGAACAGCTTCCAAACGGCCATCATGAATGGGTAGTTCCACGGCGTGATCTGCCCGCACACCCCGTAGGGTTCATAGGCCGCCAGGTTCCACGATACGGAAGGGAAGCTGTTGAAAGGCAAGGGCTCGACCTCAGGAAGAGTCGACATCTGAGTGCACAGTTGTTGAGCGAGCCCAACGGCGCCGGCCATGCTCAGGGTCGCCAGCCGGATCGTCTGGCCGGCTTCTTCGGATTCGATCCCCCCAAGCTCCATGGCCTTGGCCATGATGCGGTTGGCGACGTCGCGCATGCACTCGACGCGCCGCTCGACCGGCATCTGCGGCCATTCGCCCTCGTCGAACGCCCGGCGCGCGGCTGCCACCGCCCGCCGCACGTCTTCGGGCGCGCTCTTGGGGACTCGGGAGACGATGTCCTGCGTGGAGGGATTCACCGTATCGACGGTCTCACCCGAGATCGCATCGACCCATTCGCCGTCGATGAAGTTGCGGTACTCGCGCACGTCGGCCTCCTTCTGCGTCGCGACCTGCTCCGTGGGTGCTCGAGAGACTGGCGGCGGACGAAGTTCGCCGCCAGTATAGTCACGCGACCCTGCGGTCAGTAGGGACTTCCGCGGGGCGGCACGATGCCCGAAGTCTACTTGACAGGTATCGATCGGCCGATCAGGATACTGGCCACGCGTTCAAATTGCCGGGGCGGGAGGGCTGCCCGTGCGCCTGACCATCGGGTTTCTTGTCGCGCTGCTCGGGACCATCGCTTCCCACACGGGGTTCGTGCTCCTGAAGCGGGGCGCCGAGAGCGTGCCGCGAATCACGTGGCGCCTGAGTTGGGCGGTGGCGCGCGCGTTCCTTCGCTGCCGTATCTGGCTGGCCGGGACCGCTCTCCAGATTGCCTCGTTCATCGCCTACGCGGTGGCGCTGTCCCTGGCGCCGGTCTCGGTCGTCCAACCGGTGACGAGCGCGGGGATCCTGGTGCTGGTCTTCCTGGCCGTGGTCTACCTCAAGGAGCGAATCAGCGTTGCGGAGGGACTGTGCATCGCGCTGGTCATAGTGGGACTGCCCATCCTGGCCGTCAGTCTGGGGTCCTCGGACGAGGTCGAGGCCGCGGCTCCCCACCTGGGGATCCTGCTCTTCAGCCTGGGGGCCTTGGCGGCGACCGGTTTGGCGATGGTGGCGGTGGCTCGAATTCGACGAGGACTGGATTGGGGAGTGGGGCTGGGGATGCTGACGGGTGTGCTGTACGGCGTCTCCACCCTGGTCCTGAAGGGCCTGACGATGGTCCTGAAGAGCGCGGCGTTCTTCAGCGGCGTTGCCCTCGTGTATATGGTTCTCGTCATAGCGCTCAACACGTTCCCGTACGTCTTGATGCAGGCTGCCTTCCAGCGTGGCAAAGCCTCGACGGTGGTTCCGACGATGTCGGCGCTCACGGCGGCGTTGCCCGTCCTGGGAGGGATTTGGGTCTTCTCGGAGCGGCTTCCGGCTTCGACCACCCAAGGCATCGCCCGAGTTGTGGGGATCGTAACGATCCTGGTGGGGGCAATCGCCCTGTCTCGCTTCAGCCAGGCCTCACTGCCCGCCACGGGACCTCCCTGCTCGCCCGAGCAGGAGAGTGCCGTCGTCGGTCAGAGGGCCCTCGCGGATGTGGGAGAGAGCGAAGCGGGACAGGGAGGGACGCTGTGAAGACCCTGGTTAGGAGGTGCTGGTTCTGGATATTGGGATACTAAGGGCGGGTGACACGGGTCGAACTGCCGAGCGAGTGGAGGAACCGTGGGGCGCAAGATCCTGGCCGGTGTGCTGGCCTTCGTGGTGCTGGTCGTCGTCGGGTTCCTGGCCTATGGATGGTGGACCAGGCGAAATCCGGTCGCGTTCTCCAAGGGAGGAGCCTTCGGCGGGATATCCCCCTCGGGCGCCGAGACCTCACCGAGCGGAGTCGAGACCGCGCCGACCATGACGACGGCCACCCCGAGTCCGGGGAAGACTTCAACGCGGACGACGGCTCCGGCGCTCTCACCAAGCGGTCTGGTCCGGGTGGTCCCTCCGAAGGCCGGTGCATACGGCTACCGTGCCCAGGGTGATGAGCGCGTGAAGTTCGGGCCGTTCTCGGCCTGCGGGTGGAAGCTGGAGGAGATCCGATTGGTGGTCAAGCAGGACGCGGGTGGCACGGTGGAGGACTGGACCTACAGCTCGAACCGCCAGGAGCGCCAGATCTACTCCTATCGCCCTGACGGCGCCTATCTCACTTTCACCGGTTCGGCGGTCACCTGCATGGGAGTCGTCCAGAACTCGGAGGAGGACTACGTGCCTCCGGCTCTGCGCTTGAAGTCGCCGATGAAAGTGGGAGACAGTTGGTCGACGAGCTCGCAAGCGGGCAAACGGACGGAGACCGCGACGGTGAGAGTCATCGGTACGGAGACGGTGACGGTTCCGGCCGGCACCTTCTTCACCTACAAGATGGAGCTCCGATCCACGTTCTCAGGGGAGCAAACGGGCGGCACCGAGATCGACTTCTGGTATTCGCCGTCGATAGGCCTTCCAGTCAAGGAGGCCCAGCGCACCAACGCCCAGTCGAGCGGGGCAACCTACAACTCGGACTACGTCATGCAGCTCGTCAGCGTCCCGTGAATCCTCCCGGACGGGCGAGGGGCTCATCGCCTGCCGAAGTACGCAGGAAAAGCCGCTCGAGCATCGAATCTCGTAGGGGATTGGGAAGCTCGGCCACGTCGTAGGGAGCAGCAAGGGGGGAGCTAAGTGGGCCGTCGGCTGGGTGCTCTGCTCGGGGTCGTGGTGGCCGTCCTGATGGTGGCCACCGCGTGCGGACCAAGGATCGACGTCGTCTCCGAGATGCGGAACTCGGAGCAATCGGGGTTGAGCGCAAGCCGGCGGGCCGCCGGCGAAGCGGCAGGCGACGGCGCGGGACAGGCGGTCTCCGACGGCCTGTCACAGGTCGGAACTCCCGGACCCCAAGGGGGCGCCGCCGGCGCCGGCGCGGCGCCGGGGTCCTCGCCTGGCGTCAAAGGCTCAACCGACAACGGAGGAGCCACCGACACGGGCCTGTCCGCCACGTCGATCTCCGTCGGGGGCTCGGCCGCGGTGAGCGGACCGATACCGGGCCAGTTCTTCCCCTCCATACAGGGGATCGACTCCTTCTTCAAGGTCTTGAACGAACAGGGCGGGGTGTACGGACGCAAGATCGTGTTCCGCTACTACGACGACGCGTTGAATCCCGACACCTACCGCCAGAACGTGACCCGGCTCATCCGTGAGGACAAGGTCTTCGCCCTCACCGGCAGCATGTCGGCCGCGGACAACGGGGGCTGCGGGCACACCGGCGACGTGCCGGATATCGGCACGTTCGCGATCAACTACTGCCGGGGGCAAGCCAAGTATCACTACTCGCCGCTCGGAAGCCTGAACAACAACGTGTACGGGACCACCGAGCAGGTGTGGCTCGAGGAGAAGTTCGGGTATTCGAAACCCGCGGCGGAGTACTTGACCGTGCCTGCCTCAGCCGACGAGGGCATAGCGATGGTGGACGGGCTGGTACGCACCTTGAAGCTCAAGTCCCGGGACGACGTCTACCACCGCGGCAACGAGGCCACCCAGCCTGACTACAACGCGGAGATCCTGAGCCTGCGAAGCCAGGGCGTCGACGCGGTCTTCTCGAGCATGGACCTGCCCAGTAACGTCAGGCTCATCAGGGCCATGTGCCAGCAAGACTACCGGCCCAAGTTCGTCCACGTGGAATTGGCCTCTTATGAGCCGTCCTTCATCGCTCAGTTGAGCGACTCCTGCCTTGCTTCCCAGAACATCTGGATGCGCAGCCGAGACCTGCCCTTCTCGCGCACGGACAACGCCGAGATGCGTCTGTACCTCTCCTCGCTCAAGCGCTTCTACCCCGATGCTCAACCCTCGCCATTTGGCATCGAGGGGTGGCTGACCGGCAAGCTCTTCGCCGAGGCGCTGCGCGCCGTCGGACCGCGCCTGACCCGGGCCAAGCTCGTGGCCGCGCTCGACGCGACCAGAGACTGGACCGGTGGGGGCATCATCGGACCCACGACACCGGCCAAACGGCTGCCCAACAACTGCAACGCGATGTTGCACGTCGAGAAGCGCGAGTTTGCCCAGAAGACCGACTTCATATGCGGGCCCTTCTACAAGATCGGCGACTATACCGGTGGTCCGATAGGGCCCTAGTGAGCGGCAGTGGCGGCAGTAGAGGGGGCGACGCGGTGAGGGCGACGCGGTGAGGGCGACGCGGTGAGGGCGACGCGGTGAGGGCGACGCGGTGTCCCAACTAAGCTCTCTTCTTCTCCTCACCCTGGTGGTTGGCAGCGTCTACGCGATGGCCGCCACCGGGCTCGTGCTCACGTACCGAACGAGCCGGGTGTTCAACTTCGCGCACGGCGCGGTCGGCATGTTCTCCGCCTACGTTTTCCGGCAGTTCTGGGTCGTCTGGCACATCCCCTTGCCGGTGGCGGTCTTCCTGGTGGTCGGGGTTGTGGCCCCGGCAGCGGGCGTGGTCATGGAGCGACTTCTCTTCCGTCCACTGCGCTCCGCGGCGACGGTGGTCAAGGTGGTTGCCACGGTCGGCCTGCTCGTAGCCCTCCAGGGGCTTGTCACCCTCATATGGGGCAAAGCCGGCATGTTCATCCCGCCCCTGGTGGCCGTGCGGAGCTTCCGGGTGACCTCCAATCTCGCGATCGGGTCGGACCAACTCCTCATCCTGGCTGTCGCGGTCGGCACGATCCTGGGTCTGGGACTGCTCCTTTCGAGGACGCGGTTCGGCCTCGAGATCAGGTCGGTGGTCGACCGCCCCGACCTGGCCGAGCTCTCAGGCGTGCGCTCGGGACGAGTGTCGGCGGTGGCGTGGGGAATCGGATTCGCCACCGCGGCGCTGGCCGGGGTGCTCCTGTCTCCGATGATTGGATTGGACAGCTACACGCTCACGCTGCTCGTCATCCAGGGCTACGCGGCCGCCATCATCGGGCGCCTGGTCAGCCTTCCAATGACCTTCGTTGGAGGCCTGCTGGTGGCGTTGCTGGAGCAGTCGGCGACCCTGTACCTGCCGCCGGCCTGCGGCCCATGCCGGGCCATCCGGCCGAGCATTCCCTTCCTTCTGATCTTCGTGGTCCTTGCCCTTGCGGCAGCCATGCCCAAGGGCCGGCTCGGCGCCTGGGTGGCCATCGCAACGCGAGACGAGACGGCGGCGCCTCCCCCGCGGCCTCGGCAACGCGAGAGGAGACGGGTTGCGCCGGTGGCCCTTGTCGCGTTTGGGCTCGTCGCGCTCATGGGCCCGCTGGTCTCGGCGCGGTGGCTGCTCAGTCTCGAGGGGGCCCTGGCACTCACAGGGGTGTTTGCGAGCATTTCCGTGCTCACCGGCCTTTCCGGTCAGATCTCCTTGGGGCACACGGCCTTCGTTGGCACCGGAGCCTTCGTGATGGGAGCCCTCGCCGGTCATCCTGGCTTCCCATTCCCGCTGGCACTGGTGCTGGCAGGCCTGGCCGCCGTACCGGTCGGTTTGCTGGTCGCGCTTCCGGCCATCCGTCTCCAGGGCCTGTTCCTGGCGCTTCTGACCTTCGGCTTTGGGCTGGTGGCCACGAGCCTGTTCGGCTCGTCGTTGGGTCACGCGACCTCGGGGGTTACCGTGGCCAGGCCTTCCTTCGCCTCCTCGGACCTGTCGTACTTCTACGTCCTTCTGGTCATCGCGGCCCTCCTGCTGCTGGTCGCCTCCAACCTGGAGCGAAGTCCGAGCGGCAGGATCCTGGCATCCATCCGAGACAGCGAGAAGGCGGCCCGATCCATCGGGCTGAATCTGGCTCGCTACAAGCTCGCGGCGTTCACCCTCTCGGCGTTCATGGCGGGCATCGCGGGAGCGGCGTTGGGCGCGTTCCAGACCGTCGTGACCTACAACGACTTCAACATCTTCTACTCCCTGATCTGGCTGTCGGTGGCCGTGATCGGCGGCGTGGGATCCGTGTGGGGCGCCGCGATCGCGGGCCTGGTGTGGCTTGCCGGATCGGTCGGTGCCGGATCCAGCGGGCAGATCTTCTTCGGCCTGGGGGCGCTGCTCCTGGCCCGCAATCAACAGGGCGCCTTGGGTGCGTTGCGCGACGCGCTGGGCTTCTTCTCCCGGCTCTCGGAGCTGCCGAGGGTTGCGGTTCGGGGCTTCTCGGCGAGGGAAGCTCCCGAAATCTCGGGGGAGGTGACCGGTGGCCCTCCTTGAAGTGCGTGATGTGACCGTGCGCTACGGAGGCCTGGTCGCCGTGAACGCGGTCTCCGTCCAGGTCCACTCCGGCGAGATCGTGGGGCTGATCGGGCCTAACGGGGCGGGCAAGACGAGCCTGTTCGAGGCTATCTGCGGTTTCGTTGTTCCGGAGTCCGGGCGCGTCGAGCTGGACGGCACGGATATCAGCGCATGGCCCGCTCACCGAAGATCCAGGGCGGGTCTCGGCCGGACCTTCCAGCGCCTGGAGTTGTTCGGTCACATGACGGTGCTCGACAACCTGGTGGTTGCGGCGGAGGCGAAGCTGCTGGAGTCCGGCCTGGCCGCGGATGTGGTCGGGATTCACCGTGCCGACAAGGAAGCGCTGGCCCTGGCCGAGGATCTGCTCGATCGGCTGGGGTTGTCGAGACTGGGCGGACGCCTGGCCGGAGAGCTCCCCGCCGGCCTGGGCCGGCTGGTCGAGATCGGCAGGGCACTGTGTACCCGCCCGAGGCTGCTTCTGCTCGACGAGCCGACGGCGGGGCTGGATGAGACGGAAACGAAAGACCTGGCCCGCATGTTGCGCAAGGTGGTCGATTCCCGGGGACCGGCGATCTTGCTGGTCGAGCACGACGTGGCATTTGTGAGCGAGCTTGCGGGTCGTGTGTACGTGATGGAGTTCGGTGCTCTGATCGCTGAAGGCACGCCGGATGAGATCCGGCGTGACCCTAAGGTGATCGAGGCCTACCTGGGAGTGGAGGAGACAAGGAAGCATGCCACCCCTGCTTGAGGTCCGCGGTGTCGAGGCCGGCTACGGGAAGCTGAGGGTTCTGCATGGGGTTGACCTCGCGGTGCCGGCGGGGGCCGCGCTTGCGGTGCTCGGTCTGAACGGGGCCGGCAAAAGCACGTTGCTCAAGGTGATTTCCGGCCTGCTGCATCCGACGGCGGGCCAAGTGCGATTCGCGGGTGAGGACGTCACGAACCTTCAGGCCAGCGAGCTGGCCTTGAGGGGCGTGTGCCTGGTTCCGGAAGGTCGGGGGGTCTTTCCCGGTTTCACCGTCGAGGACAACCTCAAGGTGGGGATGTGCGGCCGGAACGCGGGGGGCGTGGAGCGGGCCCTGGCCCTGCTGCCCGCTCTTGCGAGCCGTCGCCGGCAGGTGGCCGGGACTCTCTCCGGAGGCGAGCAGCAGATGCTCGCGATGGCTCGCGCCATAGCCGCGTGCCCCAAGCTGCTCCTGCTGGACGAGCTTTCCCTGGGTCTGGCGCCCACGGTCGTCGAGACGCTCTTCGGCGTCGTGGCGGACATGCACGACTCCGGCACCACGGTGGTGTTGGTGGAGCAATACGTGAGCCGCGCTCTGGCGATGGCCGATTTCGTCGCCGTGCTGGATCGAGGAAGGGTCCGCTTCGCGGGCGAGCCCGGCGAACTCCGCGATGGCGCGAAGGACCTGGATGCCTATCTTGGGCGAAAGCCGAGCTACTCGGGTGATGAGGGTCTTGCCGGAGCGATCTCAGAGCGGGCGGGAAGATGAAGAGGAATGAACCACGCGGACCGGCGGCTGTGACCGGCGGTCGCGACCGGCCGTCACTCCGGGCACGCGCAACCGCCGGCTCCGATCGGCGGCCGCGCCAGGCACGCGCAACCAATCACCAGGCGGGTCGTTGATTGAGGCGAAGCAGGGGGGACACCATGAGCAAGAGGACGAGCCGGCTGGGAAGGCGAGGCGTAGCACTGGTGGGTGCGCTGGCTCTGGTTGTGCTCGGAGCCGGCGGCGTTCGCGCCGGATCGGACGGCACGGCCCTGGCGGCCGCCGAGGCCAGCGCGGTCCACGTGCAGGCAACTCGCGAAAGCCTCCTGCCCATTCCCAACATGCTCGACTCGTTCATTCCCTATATCAAGACGCAGACTCGGTCGCCGGACACTCGTCTGGCGCTTGCCTCGCCGGTCTACGACAACACGATCTCCAACCTGCCCGGGCTGATGTGCTTCCAGGGAGTGGCGGAAGCCTGCTCGGTCTCCTATCCGCTCCAAGCGGTAGCGCCGGGCCCCGCGGGTGAGCCGGACAGCCAGACCCTCGTTCCGGCCATGCCGGCCGGACCGCTCGAGATCGGGGCCGGCTATGCCTCAGCGCATGCGGATGCGGACGGCACCCTGGGTCGCACGGCCCTGGGGTCCCTGACGATCGCCATGCCAAGCGACGCGGGCGCCTCGCGCTCGGCGTCGACTCGTTCGCCGAGCGCATCTGGTGATGCGGTGAGGGCGGAGTCTCGCGACGGACCACTGGTCGCCGCGAGGATTCTGGCAAGCGCCCTGCGCCGAGTTGCTCCCGGGTGGAAGGCCAGTGCCGACTCCACCGGAATCCTGGTACGCGTGGGCGGCATGTCCTCGTGGGGGGGATCTTCGATCGCGAAGGGCAAGGCAACGGCGACCGCGGTGGCCGATCTGTCGGACGTGGAGATCCTCGAGGGCCTGGTGCGCGTTCGCGTCGTTCACTCGGAGGTGTCTCTCGCGGGCGGGCGGTCCCCCTCTTCATCGGGATACGCGACCCTGCAGGGCGTGACTGTCGGTCCCTTCGACGCCAGTGTCGTGGGGAACGCCCTGACGGTCCCGGGGCAGGAGGCGTTGAGCCAAGCCCTGGCGGCGATGAGCGACTTCGTGCGGATAGGCGTGGGTGGGTTCGAGGCGAAACCTCGTGAGGGGGGCTACGACGCCGTGGCCACGGCGCTTACGGTTTCCTATCGGCAGGAGATCATCACCAACACGGGAGCGGATGCCGTCGAGCTGGTCTTCGGGTTGGCGCGAGCCACGGCGGCCAGATCGGAGACGAGCGAGGTGTCCGAGCCGCCCGCGTCGGCCATTGCGCCGCCGGTATCCGGCACGGGGTTGGGGGAGTTCACGGGACCGCAGGCGCCGGTGGGCGAGTCGATCTCGGGATCCGCCGGCTCGACGGCGCCGGTGTCGGTCCTGGATCAGCAACTCGCGTCCGTGAGGGCGGCATCGCCGCCGGTACTTCCACACCTTCCCTTCGGGGTGGCCCTGGCGGCGTTGTGCGTCGGGGCAGCCGTGCTGCTCTTGTTGTCCTGGCTGGCCGTGACACAGGTGGTGCTGGCATGAAGCGTGATGCGTTCGAGGAGTTGGCCGGCGGCCCGGAGTTGGCCGGCGGTCGCATCGCGGGTGAGGATTCCTCGCCCGCTCGGCCGAGCGGCTTGCGGGACTGGGTGAGGTTCTTCGTGGTTTTTTGGCAAGCGATTGTGGGGGCCCTGGCCATCGTCGCGGGTGGAGTCGCCATCTTCTTCGGCTGGTGGGGCGTCTCCGGAACGGTGCTGCTGCCGGTCCAGAACACCTATATGGTGAGTGGAGGAATCACCGGCCTCGCACTGGTGGTGTTCGGAAGCGTCCTCCTGCTTTCTTTCCAGGTCGCCAGGCAGAACGCTTTGGTCAAGTGCTTGATCTTGCTGGAAACCCGCGAGCCGGCGGCTCGCGTGGCTGAAGCGCCGAAGGAGTCAGTCACGGCCGAGGTTTCCCTCGACGGCCGCCAGGTGGTCGTCCCGCGGGGCGCTCACAGCTACCACCGTCCCACGTGCGTCTACGCCGTGGGCAAGAGCGTGACGACCCATCTCGTGGGGGCGGCCGGCCTCAAGAGCTTCAAGCCGTGCGGCGTGTGCGACCCGCCTCGGAGTGAACTACAAGCGCAAGGTCCGATGGCCCGGGGACCGCGGACCGCGAAATCCGCTTGATTCTCGCTCTGCCACCGGATGGCGGATCCGGTTGTTCGGGTCGCGCGCAGTTGAATATCAGTACTGGCCCCTGCGAGTACCAGTGTTCCGTCGGGGCCGTCCTTGACACGATCTAGATCAAGCGATCAAGATACCTCGCGGATAGAGGAGGGCCGGCCCATGGGCATGGTGCGGCGATGAGGCGAACCGGGGAAACCGCTGTGACGGAAGCCGCTGTGAGGAGTCCGCGCGGCGCGCCCAAGCGTTCCTACGATCCGGCCCGCTCCCGTGCCAGGATTCTGAAAGCCGCGGAGGATCTCTTCGTCAGTCAGCCCTTCGAATCCACGACCATTCGAGAGGTGGCGGCGCGTGCCGGCGTCCCAAGTTCCCTCCTCTACTACTACTACGGAGACAAGGAGGGCCTCTTCGCGGAGGTCCAGCGGAACCTGTACGTGCACGTCGTCGAGGCGATGGGCCGCCTCAAACTGGCGCACCCACCCAGCCGTGAAGGGATTGCCGAGTTCCTCGGGCAGTTCTTCGATGTCGTCAGCCGTTACCCGAACCTGTTCCGGCTCAATCCCAGCCCGGCGATGCTGCGCAACCGCCGGATCCGCGAGGTCGAGCACGGCACCATGCAACTGCTCGTCGAACGGGGCGAGGCGTACCTGCGCGAAGGGATGGACAAGGGCGCTTTCCGGAAGGTGGAACCGCGCAATCTCATGCTGGCGTTCCACGGGATGATCCGGGCGGTCTTCGTGGATCGCGACTTCAACCACGTTCTGTATGGGCGCAAGAACCTCTCCCCGGAGTTGCTGGCCGGCCTGCGCGGCACCCTGATCGACATGGCCCTGCGCACGCTCTTCCCGGACGACAAGGACGGGGGCAAGCGGCGAGGCGGTCGCGGATGAGATCTCCGGACGAGAATGGCCGCCGGCCGAAGGGGAAACCGTGGATGTAGTGCTGGCCCTGGACCTGGGCACGGGCAGTGTTCGGGCGTGCCTGGTGTCCTGTGAGGGCAAGGTCCTGGCCCGCGGCCAGCGGAGACTTCATTCCCGCGCGCCGGCCGGGATCCCAACCGGCCGTGAGTACGACGAGCGGGAGTTGCGGGAGGCGATAGCCGCCTCGGTGACGGACGCCCGCGCGGCGGCGCGAGCCGGAACGAACATAGCGGCGGTGACGGTGGCCTGCATGCGCCCGGCGTGCGCGTTCCTGGACTCGGCAGGATCCCCGCTGTATCTGGGCGCCAACCGCGATGCTCGGGGGTTCATGGAGTCCATGGATCTGATGCGCCATCACCGGGATCTTCTCTACCGGGTCACGGGGCAGCTTCCGCCGATCCTTGCGTGGTCGGCGAGGATCGCCTGGTTTCGAGCCAACCGGCCTGAGATCCTGGACGCGACCTCGAAGGTGACCGGCCTCGAAGGCTGGGTGCTTTCGCTGTTTGGGGCGGAGCCGGCCCTGGATCACTCCTCGGCGTCGGGGACGGGGCTGTACGACGTGCGCGCGGGGGGTTGGTCGGAGGAACTGCTGGATGTGGTGGGTCTAAAGGAGAGCCGGCTGTCTCCCGTCGTGCAAACCGGCGCATCACTGGGCGAGGCGCGTGGAGAGTTCTCACGGTCCCTTTCGCTCGAGGGGGCCCTGGTGTGTGCCGGCGCGGCCGACAGCCACGCGGCCATGGCCGGAACGGGGGGCTGGGAGCCCGGCGACACGGCGATCGTCGCGGGAACGACGATGCCGGTGCTGCGGTTGGTGTCCGAGCCCGGCCCCACGTCGCCTCGACTGTGGGCAACTCGCTACGTCCGCGAAGGCCTCGGGGTGTTGGAGGCCAACTGCGGCGAGTCGGGGTTCGCATGGGAATGGCTTGCCAGGGCGCTCGAAATCGAGGTGGACGAGCTGGAGGGCCTGGCCGCGAAGGCTCCGCCGGCCGGAGTCTTCGCTCACCTTGGCACCGCTCCACAGGATTTCTCGGACCTGGTCCTGGTCCGAAATGGAGGCTTCTTCTTCCCGCTGCCCCCGTCCATGTTCGGCGTCGAACGAACCGGCATGGCCCGTGCCGCCATCGAGTCGGCGGCCTGGGCGGCGGCGGAGGCGATCGCCTGGCTCGACGCGGATGCGCCCGGTGACTCGCTGCGAGTGACGGGAGGGATGACGCGCTCGCGGCTGTGGCTCGCCTGTCTCGCGTCCGCTTTGGGCCGGCCTCTGCTGGTGGCTCAAGAGGACGCGGCTTCCGTGGGTGCGGCGGCTTTCGCGGCGGCCGGCGCCGGGTTGGTCGGCGATGCGCACGAAGTGGTGCGGGCCGCCGCGAAGCTCGGGTGGGAGATCTCGGCGGACGCCTCGCTCGTGGATGCCATGCGGGGGGGACTGGCGCGCTGGCGGGAGGTTGTTGCCGGTTTCGAGCAGGGGGCCGCTCGCGTCTCGAACTTCATCGGTGGGGCCATTGCCTAGTACTCGCCCCCGCAGGGCATCACCCATAGCGCGGCCATTGGAGATGCGGGGTCGCTCGAATACGACTGTGTTTGTGGGGACACGTACTGGACGGATCGAGCTACCGGATTGGGGGAGTGCATGAAGCTGAAGCTCTTCTCGACGGCTCCACTCAAGGGCGAAGGCCTCTCGTTCTTGGAGAGCGTGGCCGACGTGACCCAGGACCCCTGGGCCGACCACGTCCCTGCGCGCTTCTATGACCCGAAGGATCTGGCGGACCGCCTTCGCTCCCTGGAACCCGACATCCTGGTTGTCGAGGTGGATGCGGTGACCGCTGAGGTCTTCGCGGCTTGCCCGAAACTGATCGCGGTCGGTGCGTGCCGAGGCGATCCCTGGAACATCGACGTTGCGGCCGCGACGGCCGCGGGTGTGCCCGTGCTCCGCGCTCCGGCCAGAAACGCTGAGGCCGTGGCCGAGTTCGCGCTCGCGCTTGCTCTGGCGGTCGGCAGGCGGGTCGTCGCTGCCGACGCCGACGTGAGGGCTGGAGAGTGGGTGGTAGACGGCAAGATCGCCTATCAGCGCTTCTTGGGATCCGAGCTATCGGGAAGGCCGGTGGGAGTGATCGGGCTCGGAGCGGTTGGGCGGATCTTCGCTCGCATGGTCTCGGCCCTCGGGTGCCCGGTCCTGGCCTACGACCCGTATGCTCCACCAGAGGCGTTCGAGGCCGGCAACGCCAAGCCGGCCTCGCTCGAGGAGGTCCTTTCACAGTCGGACGTCGTCAGTCTCCACGCGGTCGTCACTCCGGAAACCAGGGGACTGATCGGGGCCGAGCAACTCGGCTGGATGCGCCCGGGCGCCATCGTGATCAACACGGCGCGGGCGCAACTGATGGACCAGGATGCACTCGTGTCCGCGTTGGAGTCGGGCAAGCTTGGAGGCGCGGGGCTGGACCATTTTGTGAACGAGTACATTCCCCCGGACCATCCCCTGACGCGTCTGCCCAACGTCGTGCTCACCGAGCACATCGCCGGAGCGACCGTGGAGACCATATCCAGACAGACGAGGATCATCGCCGACGGGATCGCCTCGCTGCTCGAGGGCCGGCAGCCGGAGCATCTGGTGAACGGGGACGTCTGGGAACACAGGCGCGAACTGGCAAGGTAGCCGGCCGCAGGGCTCGCGAAGTGGCGAGTCGCATGCGAGCCTGCGCTATCGCGTGAGTGCCACAGAACCTTTGGGACGCAACGATCCCGCAAGACATGCGGAGTGAGGAGGAATTGTGAGCGAGGAGATGTCACGGCTGGCGGAGGAAGTGGTGGCCGTCGCCAAAGAGTTGGACCGCCTGGGATTGGTGGAACACAGCTCCGGAAACGTCAGTGTCCGCGTCGGGGAGCGGGTGCTGATCACTCCCTCGGGCGTGCCCTACAGGCGGCTCTCCGCTGAAGAGATGGCCGTCCTGGACATGGACGGCAATCAGGTGGAAGGCCCGGTGCCTGCCTCCATCGAGCGAGGCATGCACGTCGGCATCTACGTCGCTCGCAAGGATGTCCAGGCGGTAGTCCACTCGCACCCGATCTACGCGTCGGCCTTTGCCGCCGCCAGGAAACCGCTGCCCCCGGTGATCGACGACATGGCGGTCTACATCGGGGGAGAGGTTGACGTGGCTGGATACGGGATTGCCGGGAGCCCTGAGCTGGCACAGGCAACCGTCGAGGGCATAGGACAGAAGGGCGCCGTGCTGCTCGCGAACCATGGCCTGGTCGCGTGCGGGAAGGATCTCGACGAGGCTCTCCACGTGACCAACCTTGTCGAGCGCGGGGCCATCATCTGCCTGGGCGCACAGTCGCTGGGGGGGGTGGCGGACCGTCCGGTCGAGGCGGCATCCCTATTCGAGCAGGTCTACCGCTACAAGCACAGCGCGTAGCGCCCGACTACCACGTTCCCTTGCGGAATCCCTCGATCTGCGGGAAGCAACCCTACTCGCCCGCAAGTAGGCGGCGAGGGTTGTCGGTGAGAATACGGTCGATCGTGCCGGCATCGACACCGCGGTCTCGAAGCTTCGGGAAGAAGTCGGTGAACATGTAGGTGTGAGTGCGGCGGAACATCTGCTCGTAGACCATCGGTTCCACTGACTCCCAGAAGTCCCTGACTTCCGCCGGGATGGGGTAGGGGAAGCGAGCCGAACGCAGGCAGCACATATGGTCCTGCGACAGGCAGAGGCGATCGGTGTATCCCGCCTCGATCAGGGCGGCTATGAAGTCCGCCCGGTGGTCTTCGGGAGCGAGGATCTCGTAGCCGATGCGGTCGATGCCGACGAAGGAGCCTCGGTCCGCGAGCGCCTTGATGTTCTCGAGGTCCGTCTCCTGGTCCTGGTGGCCGATCAGGCAGCGCCGCAAGTCGACGCCGTGCTCTGCGAGAATCGCCTGCTGGATATCGCCACCGCGCGAGTTCTCGCAGTGGCTGATTAGCGGAAGCCCCGATTCCCGCGCGGCAATGGCCGCTCCGGCAATGACCTTGCGGTCGTGCTCTCCGGGTGGGTCGAAACTGGCGATCTTGATGACGCCCGGCCTGACGCTCGTACCTCCGACGCCTTGCTCGATCTCGTGCAGGAACAGTTCGGCCAGTTCTTCAATTGTGCGGTTCCGCCAGTAGTAGGGGACGCCGATGCGCTCGTGGTAGAAGCCGGTCGCGCAAACGATCTGCATGCCGGAACGCTCGGCAACCTCGACCAGCAGCTCGGGGTCTCGGCCGATATCGCCGGGGCCGGCGTCCACGAAGGTGGCGACCCCGTGCTCCTTCAACTCCAGCATTCGCGCGACGGCCGTCTCGACGCAGGCGGACCGATCCCATTGGTCGGTGGGGTCCAGTTCGGCACCTGGATAGGTGACGAGCACGTGCTCGTGGACCAGGACGCGGCCCAGCTTCTCCGGCGCGACCGGGCCCGTCACGGTCATCACAGTCGACATCCTGAGCACCCCCCGAAGATCGGACCGGCACCGACGCATCGGACACCCGGTTGGCGTGACGTAGCCCGAGCAGTGGTGCTCAGCGGCACCGGTGTTTGCACCGCCAATCGAGCAGCCCGGCTGGGGTGATGCTACCCATGCGGTGGGCGGTTGGCGAGAACCGAACCGCGGCAGTCCGGATGCGGGACGTGTGTGTTCGCTGCCCGACTCGGGTCGGTGCGGCAGGTGCACCGGCAGATCCGTATCCGAACCGGTGCTACGGGCGTCTCCCGGAGCACCGGGGAGGGGCGGCGCGCCGACGGGCGGCAGGCCGGGATTCGCTCAGCGTCGGGCGGACTGGAACTGTGGTAGCCAGGGATCAAGGGCGTCGAACATGCGGTCGGCCATCTCCCGGATCTGGGGCAGCGTGCAGTGCAGACCTGTCAGGGGATCCAGAGCGAGAGTCGCATAGACCAGGCGCCTGTCACCGCTGAGCGCAGCTTCAACCGCCAGCCGGTGGATGTTCACCTGCACGTTGTTCAGGGCCGCGCATACGGCCGGCAGGTCCCCGTACTTCACCGGTCGAACCCCGTGCTGGTCCACCAGGCAAGCCACCTCAACGCAAGCGTCCGCGGGCAGGTTGGTGATCAGGCCGTCGTTCTTGACGTTGCCGTAGATGACGCGAGGCGTGCCGGTCACGATGCTGTCAATGATGTAGGAGCCGTACTCCTCACTGGGGCTGAGCCCCGCGTGCTTGGAGTACTCGACGATCACCGCCTCCAGACCCGCGAGCCAGTCTCGTGAGTACAGCTCGTAGTAGTCCCATCGCTTGTCCATGTAGTACCTGGTCATCTCGGGGTTCTTTCGAAACCACGGCCAGTACTCGCTCGCGTGGTGGCTGGACTCGCTGTGGAAGTAGCCGGTCAGCCGCATGATCTCGGCGCGCACGCGTTCGTTTCGCCCGATGTAGATCTCCCAGGGCCCGTCGGTTTGTGTCGGGGGAGGATCCTGCTCGATGTGCCGGCGAATCATGGTCTCGTAGATTGCTGGGATCAGGTCCTGATTCCCCCTCCTGAATGTCGTGAACCAGGCGGTGTGATTGACTCCCGCGCAGTCGAAGGTGACCTCCTCGAAAGGAACCTCGAGCTGTTCGGCCAGCATCGTGGAGGTGTGCTGGATGCTGTGGCAAAGGCCGACGGACTTGATCCCCAATAGATTGGCTGTCCAGCAGAGGATCGACATGGGGTTGGAGTACTGGATCAGCAGCGCCTTGGGGCAGAGCTCCAGCATGTCCCTGGCGATGGCCTGGACGAGTGGGACGTGGCGCAGACCCAAGAAGATGCCGCCCGGGGCCAGGATGTCGCCGCCGATCTGGTCGATGCCGTACTCGCGCGGGATCTCGATGTCGGCCCGGTAGCCTTCGAGTCCCCCCACGCGGGCGCAGCAGATAACGAAGTCCGCTCCGTCCAGCGCCGCCCGCCGGTCAATTGTGGCGTGAGCGGTCGCGGGAAGCTTGTGGTGCTCGGTCAGTTCTTGAGTCGCCGCGCGCGTGCGCTCGGCTCCTTCCAGATTGACATCGTGAAGCCAGAGGTCCGAGTCCTGGAGGGCCGGGAACGACAGGATGTCCTGAACCAGCCGGATTGGGAACACCGAGCCGCCTGCGCCGACTATCGCGATCTTCACCATGCTCTCCGTTCTCCTTCTGTTTGCTCGTCGGGCGATTCGGCTGTCCGTATGAACCATGTTGTAGGCGAAACGAGCTTCAGTTTGACGGTTCAAAGATGAGCACGGCTGGATGGGCGAGCAGGGAGTCGAAAACGGGCAGATGGCCGTGACCGACCTGCGACAGAAGGGAAGTCGAGGGAGTCGAGTCCGCGATAGCTCTGTCTCTTGCCACGTCCCCTAGAAGTCCTCGGGAGAGAAGAAGTCTTCAGGGGTCGCCCTCTGGAAAGCCTCGTCGTGTATGCGGAAGAAGCCGGTGGCCGAGCGCCCCATGTGGCGCTCGGGTGTGAAGGTCAGCGGAGCCCCGATGCCGTTGCTCCATTCCCGCATGTTGTTCAGGGCGTCTATCAAGCCCGTGCGAGTCAGGCCAGGACCGGCCCGTCGAGCGCCTTCTTCGAAGATGGTCATCCAGTCCCAGGTGTTCAGGCTGGTCAGATCGACGCCTCTTCGCGGACAGTAGGACTTGAGGACCTGGCGGAAGTGGGTCATCTCGGGAGTGTCGTAGCCGGGGGGGCCATAGCCCTCGCTCGTACCTATCATCCCTTCCGTCTGGCTGCCCCCGATGTCCAGCACGACCTGGAACCAGCCGCCCGTCGCGACGAACTGCACGTCCCATCCCATCCGCCGCGCCGCCGCGGCGCCCTCCGCCGCGCCGATGGGATCGATGACGGCTATCACGTCGGGCCTGGGATAGATCCCGTACCAGGCCGCAACCGTCGAGTCCATGAGCGTCTGGTCGCAACCGCCGATGCTGCGCTGGTCGACCACGGTTCCACCGTGTTTCTTGAATGCGGGACCCAGCGAGTCCCGCATCCATTGGGACAAGGCGCTCTCGCAGTAGCCTATGGCCATTCGCTTCTTGTTCAAGCGCTTGGCCACGAACGCGCCGATGACCGCCCCGTGGTCCGGCGGGGTGATCTGCCCGTCGAAAGCAGTCGGAAACATCGAGATGTTCGTTATGCCGTTGGATCGGCAGCCCACGCAGGGAACGCGCTTCTCGCTGACGTAGGGGACGGCCGAGGCGGACGCGTTCCCGATCCCGGTCAGGCCGATCATCGCGAACACCTTGTCCTGCTCGACGAGCCGGCGCGTGACCGCCAACACCTGGTCGGGTGAGCTGCTCGAGGCAGAGTAGTAGACGAGTTGGATGTGTCGTCCGTAGATCCCGCCCCGGGAGTTGAGATCGGCGATGAAGGCGTTGATCGTGTCCAGGCTCACGCCGAATATGGCGCGCGCCTGACCGGAGAAGTCTCCGACCCAACCCAGCTTGATCGTGTTGGCCGTTACGCCGACGTCCGTGGCTCCTTGCACACCAGTCGTCGCACCGCGGCCTTTGTGACTGTTACCGGCCCCCGGGGTGCCCACGGCATCCGGTCTCGTAGCTGCCACGGTAGTCGCTTGCACCTCGGGAGTCGGGTCCTGTCCTCTCGACAATGCCACCCGTCGGGTTCGTACCTCGGAGGAGAAGCACGCGGAGCACGCGAGAGCCGACAGGGCGATGACGGCCGCGGCGAGTCGGCGGCTGTGCTGTTGGCCCACGGATACCCCCTTCTCTGCCCAATAGGGTTCCGCTACGCCGCGACGGCTGTCAAATGCAGATCCCGAGCCTTCGTTCGTGCGGATCGGGGGGCCACTTGCGCGCGACCGCGTCCACTGCTAGACATGGTGCCTTTCCACCAGAAAGCGTGGAGGACGGCCCATGATTCGAATCGGCATGATCGGATGTGGATTCATCGGAAGCCAGCACTTCTGGGGAATCCGCTCGCTTGCGAGGTCGGGGATCTTGGACGCTGCGGTGACGCACGTCTACGACAAGGACGAGCAGCGGGCAGTCCGCTTCGGGTCTTCCAACGGGATCGAGGTGTGCCCGGACCTCGCCCACCTGGTCGCAAGCGTCGACGCGGTTTGGGTGTGTAGCTGGACTGCGGGTCACTTGGAGGCCGTGAAGGCGGCGGCGGATCGCGGGCTGCCGCTGTTCTGCGAGAAGCCTCTCGCTCGCACCTTGGATGGTTGCGAGGAGCTGGCCCAGGCCGCGCGGAAGGTCCCGCACCAGGTGGGCTTGCTCCTCAGGCACGCTCCGGCCCTCAAGGCGATGAGGGAGATCGTGCGGTCC
>Ga0265292_1001587_pt1 | contig 19427 bp, 2 predicted proteins | sample Munlanlewell296A_FD_189080 | JGI IMG/M metagenome (GOLD analysis project Ga0265292, IMG submission 189080) | Leachate microbial communities from a municipal landfill in Southern Ontario, Canada - Leachate well 296A | ecosystem: Engineered > Solid waste > Landfill > Unclassified | place: Canada... | reverse complement strand
GACGATGCAAGATCCGGCTCTTTGTCTGCATCGACATCATCCATGATTACTTCCAAGTATCCAATGATCGATGTCAATGGAGTACGCAACTCATGGTTCATATTCTCGATAAAACTGTTTTTTAGTTTGCCAAGTTCGACTAACCGCTCGACCTCGGCATCATTTGCCGCAATCTGCATCGACTGATTAAACATTCGCGCGTGTACGCAGACGCTCGCCGCTTCGGAGGCCACCTGTTGAATGAGAGCAATTTCTATCGGTGCCCATTCTCGCACTTCTTCCTTCATCATTACTGCCACGAATCCAAGCACGCTCGACCCATCGGCAACTGGCGCTATAACCCAACTACGCGCCAGCTCCTTTTGCATCGCAGCAACGTCAGGTATTGCGCGTTTAGAAGGGTCTACAAGATTAGAATCATTTACGGTAACTACGCTGTTTGTATTCCACAATTCGTGGACCATGACCGACAATTCCGCTTCGTACTTTGAGATCCATAATTCGTCAAATAATTCGCTGGGATTGCGGTGCCACTGTTTCACGAATCCAGGCCATTGCAATTCATCAAACGTATAGCAAACGGCGCTGTCGACCTTCAGTTCTCTTCCCAGTCCCTGGGTTAGGAATTCAGTTATCTTGTCCGATGCGAGTGTGCTCCGTATTTGAACCAAAATTGACCGCGTAGCCGATTCGAGCCACATACGATCCCGAAGTTCCTTGCGCTCTTCTTCGAGGCGAAATTGCAATTCGATATCGATTTGATTGAGAGAGGTATTTGCCTCCTCGAGTCTCTCGTGTTCCGCCTCTAGTCGTCTACGAACTCGACGGAAATCTTGGATTCTCGTATAGCGCAGGTAAACGTTGGCGAGAAAAATCACTCCAAGGGTGCCAAACAGAGCGGCATCGCGACCTTCGTAGCGCGACTCGAAGAAAATTACAAGCACTAGCCCAACGAGCGCAACGACAAGAATGCCAACAGCAATGCGCTGGTCTCGGCTCAAGGAAAAGTCCTCGTCGCTAATATCGGTTATCGCCTTATCGGGCAATTGAAGTTCCTAAATGCCGTAAATAGTCGACCAATCGGTGAATAGGAATCTGCCAAAACCTCGTGCATGCCAGGTCGAGCAAATCCGTTCGTGTCACCCTAGTCGTTGAGTGAGGCTGGCCCAACCTTGAGGTCCTGCGATGCCGATTCAAAAGTGAGTGGAAGTCGAAATTCGGCCAGAGTTCCCGTATTCTCCAACGAATTCAACGACCAAGATCCACCATGCTCGTGGATAATGAATCCAACGATCATGAGACCAATACCGGTGCCTGGTATGGCGGCGGCAATGGCGTTGCTGGAGCGGTAGAAACGACTTCCAACGTGGGGCAATTCCGCCTCAACAATTCCGATACCTGTGTCCGCCACGGAGAATGAGACCTCGCGTTTTCCAGAATCAGACATCACGAGTCGAGCCGATACGTCAATGTGTCCGCCCGGATTGCTGAATTTTACGGCGTTGGAAATGAGATTGCTTACAACTCGCAGAATTTCATTTTCGTCGGCCCACACCATAAATGGCTGGTCGCCCAAATCGGAGCTAATCGTCAATTCGCTAGATTCGGCAGCCGCTTGGAAACTCTCGACAGATTCCTTGATCACGTCCCGTAGATCAAAGGTGGACATCTTGAGTCTCACTTCCATCGAATCGATTCGAAGGACAGTCAGCATGTTGTCAATCAAGTCATTCAAACGGAAGGCGTTTCGGTTGATCACCGTGGCCATGCGGTTTCTTTCGATGTTTGTGAGTTGACTATCTTCTCCTAGAAGCTCCGAGTAGCCAGTGATTGATGTAAGCGGTGTTCGGAGTTCATGGTTTACGGTGTTGAGGAAATTGGTTTTAGACAAATTGAATTGCCTCACCCATTCGTGCGCGGTCTCCTGTTGATAGGCAAGTTCGTTGACAGCGCGTGAAACCGCTCTTATTTCTGCAGGTCCGGCCGTCTCGTCCGCGCGGGCTTTGCTTTCACCTCGATAAATCCGGTTTACGACTCTGCTCAAGTTGATTAGAGGGAACGAAATATCGGAGCCACCCAAAATAAGCAGTACCGCGATAACTAGAAAGGCAACGACAAGGACCAATGCGGCTATGGCAATCGACTGAACTCTCACTCGTTTTGCCACCGCAACTGCTTTTTTGTTCACATCGTCGATGTATTGGGAGATGCTTGTGCTAGCCCCGCGAAGGTTATTTATTAACTCGGCCCCGGCCAACTGATCTCCTCGAGGGGTGTCTGCCGACGCGACGACCATCGTGCGATCGACAAACGTGCGCAACCAAATCTCCACGATGGACGAACTGTTGTCGACCAACTGCATCAAACCAGGGTCACCGAGTTTTTCGGCAATACGATTTAGGTCGTCGATGGCGGTCACCAATTGGGGCCGTGCCACTTCAAATCTGTCGATATATGTTCGGTCTCCAGACAGCAGAAACGACCGGATCGCCAGGTCGCTTGCCACAGCGCTCACCAACACCTTTTCATTGGCCGCAACCATTTCGCGATACACGGATTCAAGGCGATTGGATTGACGAGTTACAACCGAGACAGCATAACCATCGATCGATGCAACGATGATCAGCAACCCAATCACTACTGCTACCGATTTGCGGACTCTTCGACCGATTGTGTCTCGCGCCTTATCTCTGCTCTCGTGTATTGCAGCGAGGGCGAAAAAATTGGGTTCGGTTGGCCCAAGTCCGCCTAACTCATCGAAAGTTGCCAGACCAAGATTTGCCCGGGGTACCTCTTCGGGCTCAACAGCGGCTGGTGAAGCAGGTCTGCGTACCCGGCGACTGATGGAATCGCGAGTCTTGTCCAAGAATTCTTTAATTGACTCAAGGTTGAAGAAATTTTCCCTACCCGGCGGTCGTAAAATGTCATTATTCATGGCCTACTCACCATGTTTCGGTGTGGGCTTGGTCGGTACATCGGTCCCCACCCTTGGCGGATACACAACGATGTTCCGTGCCACATGCCTTTCATTGGCTGGCAACTGCTGTTCTTTTGGCGCTTCGGGTTCCTTTGCTTTTGGAGTTGTCGCCTTGCGCACCCACCGACCGATGGCACCGCGAGTCTTGTCGGCAAATTCCTGTAATTCCTGTGCTGGCTTTCGCTTGATCGCTTTCTGTTTGGGTGGCTTTGGTTGCTTGGGTGGACGTTGCTCGACCACAGGATTTGCGGTTGCTTTCGCATCGTGTACCAAAATTCTGATTTCACGCTGCTTCGGCGTAGATGAAATCGGTTTGGCCTTTGGCGCTTTGGGAGTCTTGACGACCTTCGGCTTGTTGAACTCTCGACCGATGGCGTCACGAGTCTTGCTGAAGAATCCTTGAACCGGCGAATGGGTAGGAACTTCCTCCTCATGGGTGACAACCTCTGGTTCGACAACCATTTGCGCAACTACTTCAGGTACAAAAACCTTTTGCACCACAGTTTCCGGCACAACAACCTTCGGCACCACAACTTCAGGCACCACAACTTCAGGCATCACAACCTTCGGCACCACAACTTCAGGCACCACAACTTCCTGAGGCGCCACAACTTCCTTCGGCACCACAACCTTCGGTGCGACAACTTCCTGAGGCGCCACAACTTCGGGTGCGACAACCTTCGGCGGAACGACAACTTCGACCGCTGGAACATGACGTGGTCCAGCAATTGTCGGGGCTTTTACAAACCGATAGGAGTCGACTGAGGTAACCGAGCCGCCGGGCGTGACTAATTCAACATTCGCGGCACCAACTGGCTTCGCCGGAGTCACGACGGTTACCGAAGTTGCACTAACAACCGAAATTGACGTGCCTGCGGTGTCACCAAATTTCACAGACGAGGTACCTGTCAGATCGGTCCCGGTAATCATGACTTTGGTTCCGCCCGACACTGGACCGGCTTCCGGCGCAACTCGTGAAATAGTCGGTGCATCAACGAACGTGTAGCCACCAACGACTGTTACCGATCCACCTGCCGGGGTAGTCAAAGTGACGTCGACATTCGCCGCTGCTCCCGCTGGCGTTTGCACAGTGACGAGAGAATCGCTTTCCACCTTGACGGAAGTTGCGTTCTTACCGCCGAATGTCACGGCCGAGGTATCAGTCAAATTCGTTCCTGTAATGGCAATTCGTGCGCGACCAACGCTCGGACCTATGAGAGGTGAAATATCTGAGATGGTTGGGGCGTTAACAAACGTGTATCCGGAAATTGCTGTAATCGATCCCCCGGCACGCGTCGTCAGAACCACATCAACGGGACCGAACATCTTGGCAGGAGTCAGTACCGTCACCGATGTGGCACTCACATTGGTAATGGAAGTCGCCGACGTGCCACCAAAGGTCACAGTCGTCGTATCGGCCAAGGCCGTACCGGTAATTGTTACCAGTGTTCCACCGGCAACCGGACCGGATGATTGGCTTACGGAGTCAATCTTTGGTGCGTCGACAAACGTGTACGCGCTCGCGGATTTCGCCGAACCGCCTGGAGTCGTCAACACAACATCTGCATTGCCCGCGGTTTTTGCAGGAGTAACGACGGTTAGCGAAGTTGCTCCAAGAATATTGAGAGATGTTCCTTCCTTGCCGCCAAAAGTCACGGCAGATGTTTCCAGGAGGTTTGTTCCTGCGATTGTCAAGGTGGTTCTACCGGCGACGGGCCCTTCGGATCGAGACAACTTTGTGATTGTCGGTGAGTCGACAAACGTGTAGGCCTCAATAGACGTGCTTGTACCGCCGGCCGGTGTGGTCAGGACGACATCGACGACTCCGGAGAGATTTTCCGGAGTCACGACTGTGACGGATGTATCGCTCACATTGGTGATCGACGTTCCTGGTTTCTCACCAAATGTCACGGAGGAAGTGTCGGAGAGGTGTTTACCGGTGATGGTTACTGTCGACTTGCCAGAAACAGGACCGGATGCAGGCGAAATCGACTTGATGATAGGGAGTTCGATGAATTGATAGGCGCCGGCCACCGTTACCGAACCGCCCGCAGGAGTAGTTAGTACGACCTTGACTATTGCGGCGGCTCTTGCAGGAGTCATGACGGTCACAGAAGTTGGGCTGACCACCGTTAGCGACGTTGCCGCGGTTCCGCCAAACGTCACTTCTGACGTGTCGGTCAACGTTGTGCCGGTGATTGTCACCAATGTTCCACCGGCTACCGGACCTTGTGATGGCGAAATCTTGGAAATCTTTGGCGTGTTGACAAAGGAGTATGCACGCTCGAGCGTTGCCGTTCCACCCGCTGGCGTGGTTAGCACGACATCTACTTCGCCGGCAGCGGAAGACGGCGTCACGACGGTGACTGAGGTTGAACTCAATACAGTGAGATTCGTGCCCGCTACCCCACCAAATGTGACGACGGATGTGTCGGTCAGGTTGGTGCCGGTAATTGTCACTGTCGTCTGACCAACAATTCGACCAGCCGACGGCATGACTCTCGTGATCGTCGGTGCGTTGACGAACGTGAATGCCTCGGGCAGCGTGGCCGTTCCACCGGCCGGAGTCGTCAATACGATGTCGACCACGCCCGCGGTCAACTCTGGCGTCACTACTGTCACAGATGTTGGGCCAACGACTTTGAGCGACGTTCCTGGGGTCGATCCGAACAGCACCTTCGATGCATTGGACAGATTTGATCCAAAGATTGTCACCATCGTCCCACCGGAAACCGGGCCGGCCGATCGCACGACTCTAGAAATTGTCGGCGCACTGACAAATGTGTACGCCCTTTCTGCGGTCACTGATCCGCCGGGCGTGGTCAGCGCGACATCTGCATCGCCCGGGTCGGTTGCCGCCGTGACGACGGCGACCGTCGTTGAGTCAACGACGGTTACTGAAGTTGCAGCTATTCCCCCAAACGTCACTACCGACGTATTTGTCAGATTTGTTCCGGTAATTGTCACGCTGGTCAACCCGGCAACTGGCCCAGCAACCGGCACCACTTTGGCAATGGTCGGCAATTCGACATATGTGTACGCTCCGGCAAGAGTTACCGAGCCACCGGCGGGTGTGGTCAATTCAACGTCGACGACTCCGACACCCTTTGCCGGAGTCACGACTGTTACTGATGTGGCGCTAACAACTTTGATCGACTTTCCTGCGACTCCGCCAAACTTCACCTTCGATGTTCCGGTCAAGTTTATTCCAGAAATTGTCACCGTCGTATTTCCGGCGACTGGACCGGACGGCTGCGACACCTTGGTAATCGTCGGGGCATCGACATATGTGTAGGCACCCACCGAAACCACAGTTCCGCCGGGAGTCGTTAGCTCCACGTCGACAACTCCCGCCGATTTGACTGGAGTTACGACAGTCACGGATGACGCGCTCTCGCTATTGATCGATGTTCCTGGCGTTCCCCCGAATGTCAATGACGAAATTTCCGTCAAGTTGGTACCGGTGATTGTCACCAACGTCCCGCCAATCGCGGGACCGGAGGTCAGACCCGAAGCAGTCAACACCGAGATGATCGTTGGGGCGGCAAAAAATGTGTAGGCATCGGCCGCGGTTACTGATCCGCCGGGAGTCGTCAACACGACATCGACAAGTCCGGCCGAACGCGCGGGTGTTGTTACGGAGACCGTTGTTGGATTAACGACGGTGATCGAGGTGCCCGGGGTGCCACCGAATGTCACTGCAGACGTGCCGGTCAGGTCGGAACCCATGATGGTTACCGTTTTCCCACCGGCTATTGGCCCGGAGGTTGGCCACACCCCGCTATCCCTATTAATAGGTGCGTTGCTAGGCGGAGACTCGTCCGTTGCTGTCATTGCGCGGAATTACAATTTCGTGCTGTTAGATCGATAGTCGCTAATTGTAAGCCATGCGCGATTGCCAAGGAAGCCCAATAGCACACACAGTGCGATCAGCGCCAGAATTTGCAATATGAGTGGCAAATTCGCAACAGGCGGAACGATTGGCGTGATCGAACTCACTACTGTCGCGCTAAAGGTCGTAGAACTCGTGTCGAGGTAGATGGAACCGCCGCCACGAGTGGCATATACGGTGCAAACTCCTGCGGACATGCCATAGATGAGACCTGAGTCGGTGACCCTGCAGACGCTTTCGTCACTCGTTGTTTGATATCGGATTGGGTCCTCGCTGGTACCTCCGGTGGCAAGCGCCCTAGAAACCGAACCGCTGACGATGTCAATCTTTGCCACTTCAAGTTCGAGTGGCGCCTGTGGTTTGCGGATTCCGAATCCGGTTAAGTGTCGAGTAATTAGGGTGATAGTGCCGTCTGGCTCAATCCAGTAGCCGTCTGGCTGACCTTCGGGCAACGTTGGCACTAGGAGCTGGGGAATCAAAGTCCAAGTAATGCCATCTCGGGAATACGCCAATACACCGTCTGGCGGTGGTGCCGGCAGCATAATTTCAATAGGCGCGTCCATGGTCGTAACACTTTCCCCCGACTGCATATTTGCAGTCACTTCGATCGTCATGTAGCCCTCGTCGATTGTGGTCTGCTGCACGCGATCGCTCATCATCATGTTCCACACAAGGTTTTCCGTATTTGCTTCGGGTGGAACGACTACGGCGACGACTGTTTGGGAGGCGTCGGGCAGGCCGCTCGATTGTGGGACATCCATCTGCATGATGGTCGCACCGTCATTGGCTGTGATCACGGTCGGAGTAATAAATAGTGGAACAGTCGTCGTCGTTGTCGTCGTGGCTGGAACCGTTGTTGACGTAGCCGGTTCTGGTTGCGGGATCGTTGTGCTCGTCGTTGGCGGAATTGTTTCCGGCGGCGCAATCGTGGTCGTGGTTGTCGATGGCTGAGCGTTCGGTGGGGCAATCGTCGTGGTCGTTGTCGTTGTCGTGACAGGTGTCGTGTCAGGTGGTGCAATAGTTGTTGTTGTTGTCGTCGTGGTCGGTGGCACTGCTGGCGTTCCAGTTGCGGCGGCCGAAACAGTCGGACTTCCTGTTCCGCTACTTGTCACACGTAACACCACTGAATAGCTCGTTCCATTTACAAGCCCTGAAATTGTGAAGTCGCCCGAGGCGGTGAGGCCAGTGGATACCCATGTACCGCTGCCATCCACTTCATAGTCAATGGCACTAACTATCGAACCGTTAGTCACCACTGACACAGTTCCAGTCAGCGAGTCATTACCCTCAGAAAGGCTTAGCGAAGCAGTCGCCGCAGGCGGTTGAGCTGGAGTTACTGCGGCCGACGCGGTCGAAGTTGCTCCTGTTCCAATGCCGTTGGTTGCACTTACCCGGAATGTGTATGCAGTGCCGTTGGACAAACCGGTCACCGTCGCGCTTGTCGCTGAAGAGGTGCCATCGGCAAAGACTGAGTACGAGCCGCCGCTACTAACTTCCACCACATAGTCGGTGATCGCCGATCCCCCATTACTTGGGGCGGTCCAACTCAAGAACACCCGAGCGTCACCGGCAGTTCCAGAAACACCCGATGGCGCACCGGGCACCGAAGCCGGGGTAACAGCGGCCGAAGCGGCCGAAGGTGCGCCGGTTCCAATACTGCTAGTTGCACTCACTCGGAATGTGTAGGAGGTGCCGTTAGACAAACCGGTCACCGTCGCGCTTGTTGCTGTTGAGGTTCCGTCGGCGAATACTGTCCAATCGGTTCCATTCGTAGATGACTCGACGACATAGTCGATGATCGCCGACCCGCCATCGCTGGCAGGCGCAGTCCATGTCAATGCCACTTGTCCGTCACTGCCCGTACCCGCCACACCGGTTGGTGCACCAGGCTTGGCTCGTGGTGTAACCGCGGCCGATACTCCAGACGCACCAGTGCCGGCAACATTGGTTGCACTTACTCGGAACGTGTAGGCCGTGTCATTGGTCAATCCAGTAACTGTGGCGCTTGTCGTTGTTGAGGTCCCATCGGCAAATACAGTCCAATCGGTTCCATTCGTCGACGACTCGACGACATAGTCGGTGATCGCATTTCCGCCATCACTGGCAGGTGCCGTCCATGTCAGGGCAACCTGTGTGTCACCCGCCGTTCCCGACACACCAGTTGGTGCACTCGGTACCGTTCGTGGAGTTACCGCGGCCGATACTCCGGCCGCACCAGTTCCAACACTGTTGGTTGCACTGACTCGGAATGTGTAGGCAGTGCCGTTGGTCAAACCGGTGACGGTCGCATTTGTCGCGGTTGATACACCGTCGGCAAAGGTCGACCACGATCCTCCAGAATTAAATTCGACGACATAATCGGTGATCGCCGTGCCGCCAGTGCTCGCCGGCGCAGACCATGTCAAGGGCACTTGTCCGTTACCCGGTGTTCCGGAAACGCCAGTTGGTGCACCAGGAGTCGAGAGTGGGGTCACCGAGGCTGAGACCGTAGATGGCGCGCTGGTGCCAGCCGCGTTGGTTGCACTCACGCGGAACGTGTAGGAAGTGCCGTTGGTCAAACCAGTCACCGTGGCCGCCGCCGTAGCAGAAGTGCCGTCCGCAAATGTTACGAACGACGCTCCGTTTTCACTAACTTCGACGACATAATCAGTGATCGGCGAACCGCCATCACTTGGTGCCGTCCATGTCAGTGACACCTGTGAGTTTTCAGATGTTCCCGACACACTTGTAGGCACGCCCGGTATTGTCCGTGGTGTAACCGCAGCCGAAACTGCCGAAGTCGCCCCAGTGCCAATATTGTTAGTTGCACTGACGCGGAATGTGTAGGCCGTACCGTTGGTCAAACCAGTCACCGTCGCACTTGTCGCGACCGACGGAGCATGACTAAATGGAATCCACGTGGTTCCGTTGGTCGAAGATTCGATGACATAGTTGGTGATCGCCGAACCACCATTGCTCGTCGGTGCTGTCCATGACAATGCGACTGACGTGTTTAGAGGTGTACCCGACACTCCAGTTGGAGCACCCGGCGCGTCAAACGGAGTCACTGGTCCAGCGACATTGGAGGTTGCACCGGTGCCAACGCTGTTGACTGCGCTAACTCTAAAGGTATATGGGGCACCGTTGGTCAATCCGGTTACCGACATCGCAGTAGCAGTAGATATACCGTCAGCAAATGTGGCAAAACCAGATCCATCGTTGAATTCAATGATGTAGTCAGTGATCGCGCTGCCACCAGTAACTGCTGGTGCTGTCCAATTCAAAGCCACCCGTGCGGCGCCTGACTCACCCGTCAAACCAGTTGGCGCATTCGGAACCGTCGCCGGGATTACGGCCGCCGAAACAGTCGAAACCGAGCTGGTGCCGGCACTATTGGTTGCACTCACGCGGAAGGTGTACGAAGTGCCGTTGGTCAAACCTGTGACTGTGGCACTCGTTGACGTCGAAGTTCCATCGGCAAACGTGGCGAAACCGGACCCGTCATTAATTTCGACAACATAATCGGTGATCGGATTTCCGCCATCATTTGGTGCTGTCCAAGTCAGCGACACTTGCGTGTTGCCAGATGTTCCGACGACGTTGGTTGGTACGCCGGGCACCGTCGAAGGTGTCGCCGCTGTTGTCGAAGAAGCCGTTCCGTCGCCGGCGGCGTTGACCGCTTTGATCTGCACGTTGTAGGACGTGCCGTTGACCAACGCTGTTGTTCCGTCGCTGCTGGCGAATGCAATCACCAATGGTGATGCCGTTGTTCCGGCGGCGCGAGTTCTAAATGTGGTGCCACCGTCAGTCGAGTACTTGTAACTGGTGATCGCCGAACCACCGTTACTTGCGGGCGCAGTAAATGCCACCGACAGCGATCCATCAGACGGAGTTATCAACGTGATCGTTGGCGCACTAGGGGTACTAGCCGGGGTTGCTGCCGTAGTTGAAGAGGCGGCACCGTCACCGGCGACGTTGACCGCTTTGATTTGCACGTTGTAGGAAGTGCCGTTGACCAATGCTGTTGTTCCATCGCTGCTGGCAAAAGCAATCACCAATGGTGATGCCGTTGTTCCGGCGGCACGTGTTCTAAATGTGGTGCCACCGTCAGTCGAGTACTTGTAACTCGTGATCGCCGAACCACCGTCAGCACCAGCGGTAAATGCCACCGACAATGCGCCATCTGAAGGAGTGATCGCCGTGATCGTTGGTGCACTCGGCGTCGTGCGCGGTGTGGCAGCAGTCGAAGAGGATGCCGCACCATTTCCAATCGAATTGATTGCCCGAATCTGAACGTCATACGAAGTGCCGTTCACCAGTGCTGACGCACTTCCGCTCACCGTGGTAATCACCAGCGGAGAAGCCGTCGTACCGGTGGCACGAGATTTGAAGGTTGTTCCACCGTCTGTCGAGTACTCGTAATTCGTGATCGCCGAACCACCAGTAGCACCTGCACTGAACGCCACCGACAGCGACCCGTCAGTCGGGGTGATCGCCGTGATCGTTGGCGCACTCGGAACCGCGGCCGGAGTGGCAGCCGTCGTCGCGGATGCGGCTCCGTCGCCTACAGCATTGACCGCTTTGATCTGCACGTTGTAGGACGTGCCGTTGACCAACGCCGTTGTCCCATCGCTACTGGCAAAAGCAATCACCAATGGTGATGCCGTTGTTCCGGCGGCACGAGTCCTGAATGTGGTGCCACCGTCAGTCGAATACTTGTAACTAGTGATCGCCGAACCACCATCGGCACCAGCTGTAAACGCCACCGACAACGAGCCGCTACTTGGCGTGATCGCCGTGATCGTTGGCGCACTTGGCGTCGTGCGCGGAGTGGCAGCAGTTGTTGAGGAGGCAGCACCGTCACCGGCAGCATTGACCGCTTTGATCTGAATGTCGTAAGACGTGCCGTTGACCAGAGCCGTTGTCCCATCGCTGCTGGCAAAAGCAATCACCAAAGGTGATGCCGTTGTTCCGGCTGCACGTGTTCTAAATGTGGTGCCACCGTCAGTCGAATACTTGTAACTCGTGATCGCCGAACCACCATCGGCACCAGCCGTAAATGCCACCGACAATGCGCCATCTGAAGGAGTAATCGCCGTAATAGTTGGTGCACTTGATGTCGTACGCGGAGTCGCCGCAGTAGTGGACGATGCGGCACTATCACCGACGGCGTTGACGGCCTTTATTTGGACGTTGTAAGACGTGCCGTTCGCTAGCGCCGTAGTTCCGTCACTGCTGGCAAAGTCAATTACCAGGGGTGATGCGGTTGTGCCCGCGGCACGGGTTCTGAATGTGGTTCCACCATCGGTCGAATACTTGTAACTCGTGATCGCCGAGCCTCCATTGGCTCCGGCGGTAAATGCCACCGACAATGACCCGTCTGAAGGAGTAATCGCCGTAATTGTCGGCGCACTAGGCACCGTTGCCGGCGTGACCGAACTGGATGCGGATGAGAAATTACCGGTGCCAGCAATATTGGATGCCGCCACTCGGAACGTATAGGCCTGACCGTTGGTCAAACCAGTAACCGTTGCACTCGTTGACGTCGAAGTACCGTCGGCAAAGGTCGTCCAAATTGATCCGTCTGGAGACGACTGGATCACATAATCGGTAATTGCCGAACCGCCATTACTTGGTGCTGTCCATGTCAACAACACTTCGGTATTGCCAGATGTTCCCGACACACTCGTCGGTGGCCCAGGTGTTGTTCGTGGTATTACTGCCGCTGAAACATCTGATGCGCCACCCGTTCCGGCAGCATTAACGGCGCTTACCCGGAATGTGTACGACGTACCGTTGGTCAAACCAGTCACCGTGGCCGCGGCCGTGGCAGAAGTACCGTCCGCAAACGTGGCGAAACCGGAGCCGCCGTTAAATTCGACGACATAATCGGTGATCGGAGAACCGCCTGTGCTCGCCGGTGCAGTCCATGTCAGTGACACTTGTGCGTTACCGGTCGTACCCGACACGTCTGTTGGCGCGCCTGGTGTCGTACGCGGCGTAGCTGCCGTGGTAGCTGACGCCGCACCGTCGCCATTTGCGTTGACTGCCAAAATTTGTACGTTATATGAGGTGCCGTTAACTAGCGCCGTAGTTCCGTCAACGCTTTCAAAGGCGATCACGATTGGCGATGCGGTTGTGCCGGCGGCGCGAGTCCTAAATGTTGTACCGCCGTCAGTCGAATACTTGTAACTGGTGATCGCCGAGCCACCATCAAATCCAGCGCTGAACGCGACCGACAACGACGCACTACTTGGCGTGATTGCCGTGATCGTTGGCGCACTCGGAACTGCGACAGGTGTGGCCGCGGTTGTTGACGATGCCGCACCGTCACCTGCAACGTTGACCGCCTTGATCTGAATGTTGTACGAGGTGCCATTGACCAGAGCTGTTGTGCCATCGCTGCTTGCAGTTGTGATCACGATCGGTGATGCGGTTGTTCCAGCGGCACGGGTTCTGAATGTGGTTCCGCCGTCGGTCGAATACTTGTAACTGGTGATCGCCGAACCGCCGTTGAAACCGGCACTAAAGGCCACCGACAGCGATCCGTCACCTGGAGTGATTGCGGTGATCGTTGGCGCACTTGGTGTCGTGCGTGGAGTGGCCGCAGTTGTCGACGACGCGGCACCATCACCGACGGCGTTGACCGCCTTGATTTGGACGTTGTAGGACGTGCCGTTCGCTAGCGCCGTTGTCCCGTCACTACTGGCGAAGTCAATTACCAGGGGTGATGCGGTTGTGCCCGCGGCACGGGTTCTGAACGTGGTTCCGCCGTCGGTCGAATACTTGTAACTCGTGATCGCCGAGCCTCCATTGGCTCCGGCGGTGAAGGCCACTGACAACGAACCGTTACTTGGAGTAATCGCGGTAATCGTTGGTGCACTCGGAACCGTGACAGGTGTGGCAGCAGTTGTAGACGATGCTGCACCGTCGCCGGCAACGTTAACTGCTTTGATTTGAATGTTGTACGAAGTTCCATTCACCAGCGCGGTTGTGCCATCACTGCTGGCAAATGCAATCACTATCGGTGATGCGGTTGTGCCGGCGGCGCGAGTTCTGAATGTTGTCCCACCATCGGTCGAATACTTGTAACTAGTGATCGCGGAACCACCATCAAACCCAGCGGTGAACGCCACCGACAATGCGCCATCGGAAGGAGTGATAGCAGTGATCGTTGGCGCACTTGGCGTTGTGCGCGGTGTGGCCGCAGTCGTTGACGACGCAACGCCATCGCCGATCACGTTGACCGCTTTAATTTGAATGTTGTACGAAGTGCCGTTGGCCAGCGCGGTAGTTCCGTCACTACTTTCGAACGCAATCACCAATGGTGAAGCCGTCGTTCCAGCGGCACGAGTCCTAAATGTTGTCCCACCATCGGTCGAATACTTGTAACTCGTCAGCGCGGAACCACCGTCAAACCCGGCGGTGAAGGCCACAGACAAGGAACCGTTACTTGGAGTAATCGCCGTGATTGTCGGTGCGCTAGGCGTCGTACGTGGTATCACTGCACCCGACACAACTGACGCTGCACCCGTTCCAGCCGCATTGACGGCGCTCACGCGGAACGTGTGCGAAGTCCCGTTTGCTAAGCCAGTTACCGTGGCTGCGGCGGTGGCCGAGACTCCATCGTCAAACGTGGCGAAACCGGAGCCGTCATCAAATTCGACGACGTAGTCGGTGATCGCCGAACCGCCATTGCTCGCCGGTGCAGTCCATGTCAATGACACCTGGGCGTTACCAGCCGTACCCGACACGCTTGTTGGTGCACCTGGCGTTGTACGTGGAGTTGCTGCGGTAGTTGACGAAGCAGTTCCGTCGCCGGCGGCGTTGACTGCCTTGATTTGGACGTTGTAGGACGTGCCGTTTGCAAGTGCCGTTGTTCCGTCGCTACTTTCGAACGCAATCACCAATGGTGAAGCCGTCGTACCGGCGGCACGAGTTCTAAAGGTTGTTCCACCATCGGTCGAATACTTGTAACTGGTTATCGCCGAACCGCCATCGGCACCAGCCGAGAACGCCACCGACAACGATCCACTACTTGGAGTGATTGCGGTGATCGTTGGTGCACTTGGCGTCGTGCGTGGCGTGGCGGCGGTCGTCGACGACGCAAGGCCATCACCGACAACGTTGACTGCCTTGATCTGAACGTCGTACGACGAACCATTCACCAAAGCCGTTGTTCCGTCACTACTTTCGAACGCAATCACTATCGGTGAAGCGGTCGTTCCAGCGGCACGAGTCCTAAACGTGGTCCCACCATCGGTCGAATACTTGTAACTCGTGATGGCCGAACCGCCATCAAACCCGGCACTAAACGCCACCGACAACGAACCATTAGAAGGAGTGATCGCGGTGATCGTTGGTGCACTTGGCGTCGTGCGTGGCGTGGCTGCAGTTGTTGACGAAGCAGCACCGTCACCGGCAACGTTGACGGCCTTGATCTGCACGTCATATGACGTGCCGTTGGCCAGCGCGGTTGTTCCGTCGCTGCTTTCAAACGCGATCACGATTGGTGATGCGGTTGTACCGGCAGCCCGAGTCCTAAAGGTTGTCCCACCATCGGTCGAGTATTTGTAACTGGTGATCGCCGAGCCGCCATCGGCACCAGCCGAGAACGCCACTGACAACGAGCCATTACTTGGTGTTATCGCCGTGATTGTTGGCGCGCTTGGCGTCGTGCGTGGCGTAGCTGCAGTCGTCGACGAAGCCGCACCATTACCGATCGCATTGATTGCCCGAATCTGCACGTCATATGACGTGCCGTTGACGAGCGCTCCAGATCCACTGCTAACAGTGGTGAGAACTATCGGAGAAGCAGTGGTACCAGTGGCACGCGATTTGAAGGTTGTTCCACCATCGGTCGAGTATTCATAGTTCGTGATCGCCGAACCACCAGTAGCACCAGCGGTAAAGGCCACCGAAAGAGTTGCATTCGATGGTGTAATCGCCGTAATTGTTGGAGCACTTGGCGTGGTCGCCGGCGTTGCTGCAGTTGTCGACGACGCAGCGCCATTACCGATCGCATTGATTGCCCGGATCTGTATGTCATACGAGGTGCCGTTGACGAGCGTTCCAGATCCACTGCTAACAGTTGTGATAACTATTGGAGAAGCGGTGGTACCGGTGGCACGCGATTTGAAGGTTGTTCCACCATCGGTCGAGTATTCATAGTTCGTGATCGCCGAACCACCAGTAGCACCCGCGGTAAAGGCCACCGAAAGAGTTGCATTCGATGGAGTGATCGCCGTAATTGTTGGAGCACTTGGCGTGGTCGCCGGCGTTGCTGCAGTTGTCGACGACGCAGCGCCATTACCGATCGCATTGATTGCCCGAATCTGCACGTCATACGAGGTGCCGTTGACGAGCGTTCCAGATCCACTGCTAACAGTTGTGATAACTATTGGAGAAGCAGTGGTACCAGTGGCACGCGATTTGAAGGTTGTCCCACCATCGGTCGAGTACTCATAATTCGTGATCGCCGAACCACCAGTAGCACCCGCGGTAAAGGCCACCGAAAGAGTTGCATTCGATGGAGTGATCGCCGTAATCGTTGGCGCACTAGGCGTGGTCGCCGGAGTGGCCGCCGTCGTCGACGAAGCCGCACCGTCGCCAACAACGTTGACTGCCTTGATCTGAATGTCGTACGACGTGCCATTCACCAACGCAGTTGTGCCATCACTACTTTCGAACGCAATCACGATTGGTGATGCTGTTGTGCCTGTGGCACGGGTTCTAAATGTGGTCCCACCATCGGTCGAATACTTGTAACTCGTCAATGCAGAACCGCCATCAAACCCTGCAGTAAAGGCCACGGACAGCGAACCATTACTTGGAGTAATCGCTGTGATCGTTGGCGCACTTGGCGTCGTGCGTGGCGTTGCCGCAGTCGTCGACGAAGCAGCACCGTCACCGGCAATGTTGACCGCCCTGATTTGAATGTCGTACGAGGTGCCGTTCGCCAGAGCCGTTGTGCCATCACTACTTTCAAACGCGATCACAATTGGTGATGCAGTTGTGCCTGCTGCACGAGTCCTAAATGTGGTCCCTCCATCGGTCGAATACCTGTAACTCGTCAGTGCCGAACCGCCATCAAACCCTGCAGTAAAGGCCACGGACAGCGAACCATTACTTGGAGTAATCGCGGTGATCGTTGGCGCGCTCGGTGTCGTGCGTGGCGTTGCCGCAGTCGTCGACGACGCAACGCCATCTCCGACAACGTTGACGGCCTTGATCTGGATGTTGTACGAGGTTCCGTTGACAAGTGCGGTCGTTCCATCGCTGCTTGCTGTCGAGATGACCAAAGGTGATGCCGTGGTACCAGCAGCACGAGTCCTGAATGTGGTTCCACCGTCTGTCGAATACTTGTAACTCGTCAGTGCAGAACCGCCATTAAATCCGGCACTAAAGGCCACGGACAGAGATCCATTACTTGGAGTAATCGCGGTAATCGTTGGCGCACTTGGTGTCGTGCGCGGCGTTGCCGCTGTAGTCGAAGATGGATCCCCATCACCATTTGCATTGACCGCCAAAATTTGGACATCGTACGACGTGCCGTTTACTAACGCAGTTGTTCCGTCGCTACTTGCAAACTCAACCACTATCGGTGATGCGGTCGTGCCAGCGGCACGAGTCCTAAACGTGGTCCCACCGTCTGTCGAATACTTGTAACTCGTGATCGCGAGACCACCATCGGCACCGGCACTAAAGGCAACCGACAATGAAGCGTTTCCTGGCGTGATTGCCGTGATCGTTGGTGCACTTGGCGTTGCCACAGGTGTTGCTGCCGTCGTCGTCGATGCAGCGCCATCGCCAGCCGCGTTGACCGCCTTGATCCGAATGTCATAAGACGTACCGTTCACCAACGCAGTTGTGCCATCACTGCTTGCTGTTGTGATTACCAGCGGTGATGCGGTTGTGCCTGAAGCACGAGTTCGATAGGTAGTTCCACCATCGGTCGAATACTTGTAACTCGTGATCGCCGAACCACCAGTAGCACCAGCGGTGAACGCCACCGACAAAGAAGCGTTACCTGGCGTTATCGCCGTGATCGTTGGCGCACTTGGCGTCGTGCGTGGGGTTGCCGCAGTTGTTGCTGACGCCGCACCGTCACCTGCCGCGTTGACCGCCTTGATCTGGACGTTGTATGAGGTGCCATTCGCTAGGGCCGTCGTTCCATCGCTACTTTCAAACGCGATCACTATCGGTGATGCAGTTGTGCCCGCCGCGCGAGTTCTAAATGTGGTTCCACCGTCTGTGGAGTATTTGTAACTGGTTAGTGCCGAACCACCGTCGGCACCCGCCGTGAACGCCACCGATAGCGAACCATCCGAAGGAGTAATCGCCGTGATCGTTGGCGCACTTGGAGTTGTGCGTGGCGTTGCCGCAGTTGTCGACGATGCTGTTCCGTCACCAACAACGTTGACTGCCTTGATCTGCACGTCGTACGACGTGCCGTTGACTAGCGCGGTTGTTCCATCACTGCTGGCGAAAGCGATAACCAATGGCGATGCTGTCGTACCTGCGGCGCGAGTTCTAAACGTGGTTCCACCATCGGTCGAATATTTGTAACTGGTAAGTGCCGAACCGCCATCAAACCCAGCCGTGAACGCCACCGACAACGAACCGTTTCCTGGTGTGATTGCGGTAATTGTTGGCGCACTTGGTGTTGTGCGTGGTGTTGCCGCGGTCGTAGCGGATGCGGCGCCGTCGCCGGCAACGTTGACCGCCAAAATTTGTACGTCATACGAAGTGCCGTTTGCTAGCGCAGTCGATCCGTTTGTGCTGAGTGTCGAGATCACCAACGGTGATGCAGTCGTACCCGATGCCCGAGTAAAGAATGTGGTCCCACCATCGGTGGAGTATTTGTAACTAGTGATCGCAGCGCCGCCATCGGCACCAGCCGTGAACGCCACCGATAATGAACCATCAGAAGGAGTAATTGCCGTGATCGTTGGCGCACTTGGCGTCGTGCGCGGCGTGGCCGCAGTCGTCGACGATGCGACGCCGTCACCGGCGACGTTGACGGCTTTGATCTGGACGTTATAGGAGGTGCCATTCACCAGGGCCGTCGTACCGTCACTACTGGCGAACGCAATCACTATCGGTGATGCGGTCGTGCCGGCGGCACGCGTTCTAAATGTGGTCCCACCATCGGTGGAGTACTTGTAACTGGTAAGTGCCGAACCGCCATCAAACCCGGCACTGAAGGCCACCGACAACGAACCGTTACCTAGTGTTATCGCAGTAATTGTTGGCGCACTTGGTGTTGTGCGTGGCGTTGCCGCTGTCGTCGACGATGCCGTTCCGTCGCCAACTACGTTGACTGCTTTGATCTGGACGTTGTAAGAGGTGCCGTTGACTAGCGCCGTTGTACCGTCACTGCTGGCGAACGCAATCACTATCGGTGATGCTGTTGTACCTGCAGCACGAGTAAAGAATGTGGTTCCACCATCGGTTGAGTACTTGTAACTGGTTAGTGCCGAGCCACCGTCAGCGCCCGCCGTGAACGCCACCGACAATGAGCCATCGGAAGGAGTGATCGCCGTGATCGTAGGTGCACTTGGCGTCGTGCGCGGCGTG
>Ga0265292_1001586_pt1 | contig 19441 bp, 15 predicted proteins | sample Munlanlewell296A_FD_189080 | JGI IMG/M metagenome (GOLD analysis project Ga0265292, IMG submission 189080) | Leachate microbial communities from a municipal landfill in Southern Ontario, Canada - Leachate well 296A | ecosystem: Engineered > Solid waste > Landfill > Unclassified | place: Canada... | reverse complement strand
TTAAAGCGACCAGCGGCAAATTAAGGCTGGCAAGACCAAACGGCAGACCAGTCAAGAGGCCCTGTTGAATGAATACCAAAATCAACGCGGCTAACACGTTAAAAATAAGCAAACGATAATTATTTTTGGACGCATTCATTGTGGTAAGAGCACCGAGGCGATTACTAAATCGTTAAGATTGACTAACGGCTCAATGGTGGCCGTTTGCCACAGCTCCTTGTTTAATTTTTGCACCTGGCTGATTTTTCCAAGCACCAGGCCGCGCGGTACATTTTGCTCCAGCCCGGAAGTCATCACCAGCTCGCCCTGATTAATCACCTCGGTTTGCGGAATAAAATCCATTTTTATGGTCAAGCCGAGCTCGCCTTTGGTCAGGCCGATGGTTTTGTTTTGGTTTTCTACTGTCGCCGCGAATTGGCAGCGGCTGGAGGTAACAAGACAAGCTAAGGAAAGATGTTTTTTAGTTTCCACAATCTTGCCGATCAGCAATCCCGCTCCGGATACTACGGGCAAGCCGGCTGACAGGCCGTCCGCGGAACCGCGATCCAAGGTAACGGTTTGGTTGGCGTCGCCGGCCAAAGCGCGCGAGCTGATATTAACCAGCATCAGCTGCCGTTTTTCCTTATTGCGAAAATCAAGCTGTTCCCGCAAACTCTTATTCTCTTCCTCCAACGTTCTTAATCTGGCTACCTCCACGGTCAGCTGTTCAATCTGACTCTGAAAATTTTGATTTTCTTTTTCTAAGTCTACGCCGCTGGTTTGACGATCATAAAAATCACGGATTCTGATGCCAAAAGCATGAAAACCGGAAACAAATGGATTGCCGACGCGCTCCAGCACCCTTTCAACCGGGGACAGCGCGCCGAAATAATGAAGCAAAATTATTAAAATAATTGCTGCGAAAAAATAACTGACTGTACGCAAGCTAAAATTTTTCATACTCAAAAATAATTATTCGTCCCGCCTCGGCGGGACTCCATAATTCCTGCCTGCCGATGAGGCAGGTTGCATTTTGATTTTTCCCGCAACTTATATCAATTATATTGAATACGGGATCCCGCTGTTGCGGTGATAAATTTTAAATTTTTTAGATCTCCTCCGTATTCGGCGACATTACTTTGGCAAGCAACTCCGGATCGGCAAGCAGCATGCCGGTGCCGCGCACCAGTGCGACCAGCGGATCGTCCGCCACCCGCACCGGAATTTTAGTCTCCTGCGCGATTTCCTTGTCCAAGCCCCGGAGCAACGCGCCGCCGCCGGTCAAGACGATGCCGTGCTCGTAGATATCGGCAACCAGTTCCGGCGGGGTAGATTCAAGAGTAATTTTAATATTATCAATAATTTGTTTGATGGTCCGCGAAATCGCTTCCCTGATTTGCGCGTCAGTAACGGTGATGGCTCGCGGCAGTCCGTTAACCAGGTCGCGGCCGCGCACCTCCATCTCCAACGGTTCTTTTAACGCGGTCGCCGAGCCGATTCTCATTTTGATTGATTCAGCCATCTGCTCGCCAATCAACATATTGGATTCCTCGCGGATGTATTGGATTATATTGTTGTCCAGTTCATCTCCGGCGAGCCGCAGAGCCTTGAACGTAACCACGCCGCCCAGAGAAATAACCGCGATTTCGGTAGTGCCGCCGCCGATATCCACTACCATGGTAGCGGTCGGTTCGGTCACCGGCAAGCCGGCGCCAATCGCCGCCGCCATTGACTCCTCTACCAAATATACTTTCCGCGCACCAGCCGACTTGGCCGCGTCCTCCACCGCCTTGCGTTCCACTTCGGTCACATCCAACGGGATACCGATTACCACCCGCGGACGCGGAGCGAAAGTCATACTGCCCTCATGCGCCTTATTGATAAAATATTTAAGCATTTTTTCCGCCACCTCAAAATCGGAAATTACGCCATCAACCAGCGGCCGCACCGCCTGAATATAGGACGGAGTTTTACCGATCATCTTGCGCGCCTCATCGCCCACGGCCAAAATCTCGTCCGTGCGCGTATTAATCGCGACGACCGTTGGCTCGTTGATCACGATGCCCTTGTCCTGGACATAGACCAGGGTATTTTTAGTGCCTAAATCTATGCCTAAGTCTTTACTGAATTTACCTAAAAATTTGTTAAACATTTCCTACGAATTACCACCGCCTTAGCGGGGTCCCGCCCTCTTTAATTAAATATAAGTGGCGGGACGAATTTATTTACAAATTTACAAATGATTATTTATGAGATTCATTTAATTTATTCCAGTCCCAAACCCGTTCTTTATTATGATCCATCTTTTTTAAAATTTCTTTTTCCAGGTCAATACCATAAATACCAGATAAGTGAAGTACTCGAATAACTATATCGGCAAGCTCTTCGTAAAATCCATCTTTACCATCGATATTCTTCCGCCTGAAAGCGTCATAACATTCGCTCACCTCGCTATGGATTAAAGCGATCTTTTCCGGCACGCTGACATCCTCCGGCTTGACGCCAAAGCCCTTTTCCTTGGCAAGTTGCATTACCGCCGCAGTTAATTGTCTGACTGATAACTCATCGGCCATAAATTTCTTTTATATCTTAAGCCTTTTCTAATTACATAATTACCTAGTTACCTAGTCGCCTGGTTACCTAATACCCTAACTACCCTATCCAAATCAACGAACTCAACTTTCGCGCTGTTGCGCTTCTTGATTTCAACTTTTTTTTGCGCCAAGGTTTTCTCGCTCACCACCAGGCGGATCGGACAGCCGATCAGATCGGCGGCGGCGAACTTTTCGCCCGCGCTCAAACCATTACGGTCATCGTATAAAACTTCCACCTGCGAATTAACCAATTCAACATATAACTTGTTGGCAGCCTCACTGACGCGGTCGTCCGGCCGCGCCGCCAGCGAGAGCAAATGGATTTTGAAGGGCGCGACCGCCTCCGGCCAGATGATGCCGCGGTCGTCGTGATGCACCTCAACCACCGTTCCAAGTAATCGGCTCGGTCCCATGCCGTAACAACCCATCTCCACTATTTTTCTTTCGCCCGCTTCGTTCGTGTAATAAAAATCGAAAGCTTCGGAAAAACGGCTCCGTAATTTAAAAATATTGCCGACCTCCACCGCGCCGGCTTCGCGCAATTCTTTTTTTTCGCAATTGGGACAGTTCGGCTGTTCATCAATAATTTCCGCGTTGACGGCGAGCTGGCAGTCGTCGCAAATATAGATAGTGTCCTCGCCGGCCTCCGTTACCGTCTGAAACTCATGCGAATATCTGGAAAAGGCGCCGCCCGAGGCGAAGGTCAGATAAGTGCGATCCAGCAAACCAACCCGCTCAAACACCCGAAAGTAGGCTTTTTGCGCAATCTTATAATAGCGGTTCAGATCCTCCTCGTCGGCGTGGAATGAATAAAGATCCTTCATCAGAAATTCACGGCCGCGGATCAGTCCGGCCTTAGCCCGCAGTTCATTTCTGAACTTGGTCTGAATCTGATAAACCGCGAAGGGCAGCTCTTTATAGGAGAAGGTATGTTTCTGTGCAAGCGGCGTCACCACTTCTTCATGAGTGGCGCCGAGCGCGTATTCCCGTTCGTCCCCGCCCTTCAGGCGAAAAAGCGCGTCAAATTTTTCCCAGCGGCCGGTGGTTTCCCAATTTTCCTTTGGGGTGAGACCTGGCATCAAGATTTCCTGTCCGCCGATCGCCTCCATCTCCTCGCGGATAATGTTGGAAATTTTATTCAAAACTTTCAAGCCAAACGGAAGATAGGTATAAATACCCGCGGCGAGCTTATCAACAAAACCGGCCCGAATCAAAATTTGAGCGTTATAACTTGTCTCGTCCTTTGGCAGCTCACGGCTGACTTTGGTAAAAAGTTGTGATTGGCGCATAGTAATCGCATAACACGTAACGCACTCGCCCGCCAAGCTAGCCAGCTTGCTGGCGTTGCGGGCGGGTAACACGTAACGCAATTAATAAATACACAAAAAATAAAGCCCTCTTAACTAAGCTTGATTAACTTATTTTACCCTAAAGACTCTCCTGATGTCAAAGCGAAAATCACCATTGACAATAAACGACTTTAATGTTAATATTCATTATTAATAATTAACCAATCTATTAAAAAATAAGGGGGTGTTCTTTGGACAAAGCAAATGTCTCATTGCGATTACGGGGTTTCTTATTCTGGCTTTTCGTTGGACTGGTATTAATTCTCGCCATTTTTTTCCCACGCATCGGGCGAGGCGAAGCCTGGGGGGCGGAGGTGGGCGCAGACAATCTTGCAACCGACGGCGGCCGAACCACCAAAAATTCCCTGTGGGCTGAAAAGGCCTGTGGCGCGGAAGTGTTGGAAATTAATAATGTTTCCAGCTTGCCGGCGGATATTCGCCAGAACCTGGAGGAAAATCTTCGCCTGGGTAAATGCATGATGAAACCGCTACGGTATTACCGTGGCATCATCTACTCCTTCGGCACCTTCAAGGAGGAGATAGGTAAGGATTACTATGTCTTGTCTGCCTGGGTATCTTACAACGGGAGAGAGCTGGTGTACAAAAACTCCCGCAAAATCTGCATCGAGGGAGTGCAGGATAACAATTCGTTGGACCTATCTCTCCGACAACTTCAAAAGGAGCTACGCCAGTAGCTCCTTTCTTCTTTTTCAAATATCTCGCTTATTTTGACAAATTAACTAATTACTCTTCTTCCACTTCTCCCAAAATACGAGCAAGGGCGGTGCGACAAAAATTGAGGAGTAGGTGCCGATGGCGATGCCGATAGTCAGCGCCAGCGCGAACGGCCGGATGGAAGCGCCGCCAAAAATCAGCACCACGAGCAAGGTAAAGATTACCGTCAGGGATGTATTTAAAGAGCGCACCAATGTCTGATTTAAACTGACATTTACCGTACCCTCAAAATCTTCAGTGCTCTTCGGCAAATTTTCTCGGATGCGATCAAAGACTACGATAGTATCGTGCACCGAGTAGCCGATGACCGTTAGTATCGCGGCCACAAAAGGCGTGTTAATTTCCACACCCCAAAATTTTCCCAAGACCGCGAATACGCCCAGCGTGATTATCGCGTCGTGCACCAGCGCGATCAGCGCCGCGCTGCCATATTTCCAGGAGGCAATCGGTTTGGAAACCTTGCGAAAAGCGTAGCTGATATAAATCAAGATGCCAATTAAGACAAAGAAGATCGCGTAGACCGATTTAGTTTTCAATTCATCGCCGATGGAGGGGCCGACCGAATCAAACCTGATCTCTTCAACCAACTGCCCCTCTTTATCTTTGCTTAAACTGCCGGCCAGTTTTTCCAAAGTAGCCAGCGCCGCGCTATGCTTTTCCTCCGTTGTATCCTGAAAACGCAAGGCCATATTGGTTACTCCGATCGGCTGAACAACCAAGCCGGTAAGACTGGCTGCGGAATCCTTTTTTATCGCTTCTTCCACCTGTGTTACGGTCGGTCGGTCGGCCGCGAAACGCACTTCCAATAAACTGCCACCGGTAAAATCAATGCCGAATTTAAAACCCCAGAGGAAAAGCGCGACAACTGCCAGCACAAACAGCAGGCCGGAAAAACCGAGCCAAAGATTCCTTTTTTGAATGATTCTAAAATTAGTCATATATACTCAAATTATTTAATTCCTGAAAGCTGAAAGCTAAAAGCTAAAACCTAGCTCTTATGCGCTCCAATCAGCCAGTTCTTCTTTTCCAGCCAGCCTTCGGGAATCAGCTTCAGGAAGTTGCGGGTAACGAAGATAGCGGTGAACATAGATACCAGCACGCCTAAAGACAGAGTGATCGCGAAACCCTTCACCACGCTGGTAGCAAACTGGATCAGAATAAAACAGGTGATCAAAGTGGAAATGTTGGAGTCGCGAATGGACGGCCAGGCGCGCTTGAAACCTTCCTCAATCGCCTGCCCCAGCGGACGGCCGAGATGAACCTCTTCGCGCAAACGGGCAAAAATCAAAATATTCGCGTCCACCGCCATGCCCATAGACATAATAAAACCGGCCAGACCCGATAAGGTCATGGTTACCGGCCAAAGCTTGAAAATGGCGAGCAAGACCACGCCGTAGACCGCTAAAGCAAAAACCGAAAGGAGACCGGGAAAACGATAGAAAATAATCATGAACAACGCGACCACGGCGAAGGCGATGAGACCGGCCCGCAAACTGTTATCAACCGATTGCTGGCCCAGGCTCGCGCCAATGGTCTGTTGATTGACCAGATTGATCGGCACCGGCAGAGCGCCGGCGTTCAGGCGCTGGGCCAAGAGCTTAGCCTCGGTGATATCAAACTTGCCGGAAATAACGGCCTTGCCGCCGGTAATCGCTTCGTTGACAGTCGGCGAGCTGATCGGATAACCGTCCAAAAAGATTGATACCTGCTTGCCGACATTGCGTCCGGTAATCTCGCCGAAAAATTTGCCGCCCTCTTCATCAAAAACCAGCGAAACTTCAGGCGAACCGTCATTCGGGCTGAACTCAACGCTGGCATTTTTCAGATTTTTACCGGTAAGTTCGGTATTTTTCCAATCCGCCTGATTGCCGGTAATGTCGGATTCGCTCATAGTCTTGATTAAGATATGGCGCGCCTTGATCTCCATAATCTTACGTTCGTCTTGCTTATAAATCAGATGAAAACCGAATTTCGTTTCCACCGGTCCTATAATCGTTCCTTTAGCCTGCGGGAAAACGGCCGCGTCAAACTCTTCCACCATCGCGCCGCGGCCAAACCAGCCCAAATCACCGGCTTTATCTCGAGCGCCCGGCTCGGTAGAATTCTGCTTCACCAAATCAACGAAATTTTTAATCGTCGCCTGTGATTTTAGTTTATTTATTTTTTCCAGCGCCTGCTCGCGGGTCAGACCGCTGTCGCAATTTTCCGATTCTTTGAAGCAGATCAATAAGTGAGAAGCCTTGACCTCAGCCTGTTCCTGATTATTAAACGCGTCGGTTTTAACGCGGCTATCTTCCACCTTGATAATTTCAAAGCCTGACGCGGTTTTAGCGATATCTTTTGAAGTCTGGTTGACCGGAATCTTGGCTGCCAGCGCGAAAATTTCTTTATTTTCAGCCTCGGTAATCCAGCCGAGATCGCCGCCTTTTTTACTGCCATCCGTGCCGATATTGGCGCTGTCCTGGCTGAACTGATCGGCCAAAGCCGTAAAATCGCCGCCCGAGAGCGCCTTGCCGAGGACTTCAGTTGCTTTCTTTTCGGCTTCCTTATTGGTTTTGGCCAGCTGGTCTTTTTCCGCGCTTGTCAATTCTCGTTTATCGGTATTTTGTTCTTTAAACTCCAACAAAGGCGTCTCGCCAATCATCTTGATCGCCTGCGCCACATCTTTGATGCCAGCCAGCTCAACCAAGACATAATAATTGCCGCCGGAAAAATTAGTCTGGATATTCGGTTCGGCTACGCCAAAAACATTGACCCGCCGTTCAATCACGTCGCGCACGCCCGCTACCGCGCTGGTCCGATCCTTGGCCGGAATGGCCGAGACGTCAGCCCGGTAAGTCAATTGCGTGCCGCCCAAAAGATCAAGACCCAGACGGAACGGAATTTCCTTGGTTTTCGGCAAACGAACCGAGTTTCCGGTTTTGGCAAACACTTTGTCCGACAGGCGATTGTAGTAGCTTCCGCCCACCACCAAGCCGGCGGCAATGACTAAGATCATTAACAAAATAAACACGCGCCAAGTCTTGGTACGTCCCCCCGCCTGAAAGATTCTTTGTGAAATATTTGCCATAAAAAAATAAATCCCGCGTTATGCTTTTTTGCATAACAAGGGAAAATAGTATCAATAGTAACTATATTTTAGGCTAAAACCAGTCAAAATGCAAGTTTTTTATTTTGGCTAATATTAAATTAAAAAAGCCCGTAGTTAGCGGGCTCACAACTTCAATGCTCACAACGCGGCTTTAAATTGCCGGATTTCTTCTTCAGGCCTTTCTTTATCTTCCTTTAACTTGCTAAAGCAGCCAATGGAACGGCCAGGTCAAAAGTTCGTAAAATTTCTGCAGGGCGGAACGCCGCGGCCAATCTGCCCGCATTATTTCTTTTGCTTCTTTCAAATCATTTATAAACTGCTCGCGGATCTCGCCGGCAAAACCAAGGTTAGTGCTGACTAAATTTGCCTCGTAGTTATAAACAAAACTCAAGCTGTCCAGATTGGAACTGCCAATCGTTGCCCAAGAGTCATCAATGACAGCGCTTTTAACATGAAGCATTCGTTCCCTTCTCAAGCCGCCGCGATAGTGATATATTCTGACGCCGGCATTAAACAAAAGCTGGTAATATGATCTGCCGGCGGCATCAACCATATCATAGTCAGAGCGCTCGGGTAAGAGCAGGCGCACATCCACTCCGCGCCGCGCCTTGCGCATCAGCCAGAAAAAAAGCCGCTGGCTGGGCACGAAGTAGGGCGCGGTCAGATAAATATAACGTTTCGCGCGCCTCAATCTGCGCATATACTCATAATAAATGTGACGTTGGCGGAAGCGAGGCGAGTTGATGAGCAAAGCAAACTCACCGACTGCTTTCCAATTTCGGCGAAACCTTTTGTACCTGCCGGAAGTGATCGTCCGCCACATCAAATCAAAAGCCTGGCTGAACTCCGCCACCACCGGCCCGCTGATAGACAGATGCGTATCCCGCCATCCGCGCACCCGCTCCTCAATGCCCACGCCGCCGGTGAAGCCGATTAAACCGTCAACCACCAATAACTTGCGGTGATTGCGAAAAAAAAAGGAGGAAATATTATTAAGCCTCCAAGGGCTAATCGGACTGAAAAATTTTACTTCTACACCGGCCTTTGCCAGTTCACGGTGCGGCTTGGAATTGTAAAAGCTATAGCTGCCGCCGGTATCAATGATTAGCCGCACCCGCACGCCGGCTCGCGCTTTGGCAATAAACAGTTCGTGAAAACAGCGGCCGATAGAATCGTAGGCGAAAATAAACTGCTCAAAATCAATTGATTTTTCGGCGTGGCCGCATGCTAGAAGCATCGCCTCCCAGGCTTGCTCGCCGGTCAGATAAAATTTCCAGCCCGTATCAAACATATGATTCTTTCATTAATCTGAACTCCAGTGCCACGGTGGTTATCCCCTCCTTAACAAGGAGGGGTGCCCCGCATCTGCGGGGCGGGGTGGTACGGCGCTCAAAATCGCCTCCAAAATCAGATTCAAATTACGATATACATCATAATTATTAAATCGCAAAACATTAATTTTAAAATTCTCAATAAATTTCTGCCTTTCTTGATCCTGTACTTCGCTATTTTCGTGGGACTGACCATCAAGTTCAATCGCAATTCTATCTTCCGGGCAATAAAAATCTAAAATATATTTTCCGAAGTAAGGAGGGGATTTAATTTTTTTTATCTCCGAAATTATTTCCCATGGCACTTCTTATATTTCAACCCGCTCCCGCATGGGCAAGGATCGTTTCTGCCGATTTTTTCGCCTAACTCATTTTTCGCCTTGTCTTTCGCGAGCGTCAATAGCGAACCGCCGCCACCCTTGCTCATCTCTTTGGCCGGCGCGCTAAAGCTTACTGCGCGGTCGGCCAGACTCCTACCGGCAAACTGCTGTACCAGCCCTACCTTATAGATGCTATAGACCACCTGCTTCTGGATCAGATTATTTAGTTCGTTATAAAGGCCATAGGCCTCTTTTTTGTATTCCACCAGCGGATCGCGCTGGCCATAGCCTCTAAGGCCAATTCCCTGCCGCATGCTGGCCATCGCCTCCAAATGCTCAATCCACAACAAATCAATTGAACGGATCAGAATATCTTTTTCAATCAGCCGCCAATTCAAGCCGGCCGCGAGGGCTTCCGCTTTTAATTTTTCATAAGCGGTTTTAGCTAAGCTGGCCAGATGCTCAATGATTGCGGTGCGGGCATTGGCCGTGTCCAGCTTGTTGCCGTTTTCGGTAAACTTGGACAAATCAGTAGCGAGCGTCTCGGCCACCGGAAAAATCGTGCCGGCGACCTGATAAATTTCTTTCAAATTCCATTCAGCCACCGCTTCAGCGCCGGTATGAAACGCCACCACCTGCTCAATTTCATTCGTTACCATTTCCAGAATAACATCACTTAATTTTGGATTTTGACTTTTAACATTTGACTTTTCGTCCCTTTCGACTTCAGCCGTTTCTTCGCTTAATTCTAAAACTTCTCTGCGCCGATTGTATATCGCCTCTCTGTGCTTATTAATCACATCATCGTACTCCACCAGGTGTTTGCGGATATCAAAGTTGTTGCCCTCAACTTTTTTCTGCGCCGATTCAATTGAGCGGGAAATCAGTTTATTCTCAATCGGCATATCCTCCGGTAATTTCAGCGTGGCCATCAGACTTTTCATCCGGTCGCCGCCGAAGATGCGCATCAGGTCGTCGTCGGTGGAAACATAAAATTGCGATGAGCCGGCATCGCCCTGACGGCCGGCTCTGCCCCGGAGTTGATTATCAATCCGGCGCGCCTCATGCCGCTCGGTACCGATCACGTGAAGACCGCCGAGAGCAACCACCTTATCATGCTCAATCTTCCAATCAAGCCATTCTTGAGAGGGCTTGCCCTCCGAAGCCTTGGCGTAGGAGGGTTCCTTGCCGCCGAGCATGATATCCACGCCGCGGCCGGCCATATTGGTGGCTAGCGTGATAGCGCCGACACGGCCGGCGTCAGCGATGATCTGCGCCTCTTTTTCGTGATTCTTAGCGTTTAACAGCTGGGCTTTAAGCCCCTCGCGCTCCATCATCAGTGTAAGCGCCTCATTTTTTTCAATTGAGATGGTGCCGATCAGTACCGGTTGTCCAAGCTCGTGCCGGCGCCTTGCCTCTTCAATTACCGCTTTAAACTTCCCCTCCTCGGATCGATAGATCAAATCGTTCAAATCTTTCCGCACCATCGGCCGGTTGGTCGGGATGGCAGTCACCTCCAGTTGATATATTTTGAAAAATTCCTCCGCCTCGGTCATCGCCGTACCGGTCATGCCGGAGAGCTTTTTATACATGCGAAAATAGTTTTGAAAAGTGATAGTGGCGAGCGTCTGGCTTTCGCGCTGGACCTTGACGCCCTCCTTGGCCTCAATCGCCTGATGCAGTCCCTCCGAATAGCGCCGTCCGTGCATCAGCCGTCCGGTAAACTCATCCACGATAAGCACTTCGTCGTCGCGCACCACATAGTCGCGGTCAATCTTGAATAACACGCGCGCCTTCAAGGCCTGTTCAATATGATGCACCTCGCTGATGCCGCCGGTCGTGTAGATATTATCCACCCCCAGCCACTGCTCCATTTTACCGATACCCGCTTCGGTCAAAGTGGCCGCGCGCATTTTTTCATCCACATTGTAATCCTCGTCCAGCGCCAGCCGTTCCACCAGTTCGGCGAACTTGAAATATTTGTCCGTTGATTCCTCCACCGCGCCGGAGATAATCAGCGGCGTGCGCGCCTCGTCAATCAAGATGGAATCCACCTCGTCCACAATCGCGTAATAAAGCGGCCGCTGGACCATTTCGACGACACTGCCAACCATATTATCACGCAGATAATCAAACCCGAATTCGTTGTTGGTGCCGTAAAGGATGTCGCACCGATAGGCCTCGCGGCGAGGTACCGGCCGGAAATGTTTCAGCCGTTCATCAAATTGCTGCTCATCGCTATAATCAAGATCGTAAACAAAAGCGGCGTCATGAACAATCACGCCGGTGGTGAGGCCGAGCGCGTGGTAAACGCTCGCCATCCAACCGGCGCCGAGTCGGGAAAGGTAGTCGTTTACCGTAATCAGTTGCGAGCCCCAGCCGGTAAGCGCGTTTAAATATAAGGGCAAGGTCGCCACCAAAGTTTTTCCTTCGCCGGTGCGCATCTCGGCAATCTGGCCGCGATGCAAAGCGATCCCGCCCAACAGCTGGACATCATAAGGCCGTTGGCCAAGAGTGCGCCGAGCCGCCTCGCGCGCCGCGGCAAAGGCCTCGGGCAGAAGTTCATCCAATTTTTTTAACACCGCTTCGTCGCCAAAAACCGCGCCTGCCGCGCCCAGCCGTTTCTTGAACTGGGCGGTCACGGCCCTTAATTCGCCCTCGCTCATAGCCGAAAAACGCGGTTCCAGCGCGTTGATCTCGCGCACCAGCGACGCCAGGCCCTTGATGTATTTTTCGTTGGCATCACCGAATAAATTGCCGAGGATAGACATAATTTATTATTTATTAATCAAAAACTTCCTGTATAAATAAAAAAGATTTACGATTTATGAATTAAGATTTATGAAATAATTCCTAAATCCTAAATCCTAAATCCTAAATCTAAAACACAATTATTATACAATTTATCAAACAAAAAAGCAATGGCGCGAACCAGAAATCATAATTACTTTTTTACCCTTTGCGCTTGCGCTCAATTTTTTTATCTTTATACTTTTTTATTCGCATATTCAGATGGTCCTTGACTTTATCAATCGCCTTGAAAATATCTTTAGCCGTCCTTTCCACCCGCAAGAGCTCGCCGGGCAAATCCAGATTGACTTCGGCGCGATAAATCTGGCCGCTTTTCTGTCCGCCGACCGCCAAACCGATTTCTACGTGGCAATTGATTACCTGAATTTTACCAAGATAACGCTCCAGCATATCCATTTTCTTCTGGGTGTAATCTTTTATTTCCTGGGATAATTCCATTTTAGTCGCTTTAATGTCTATTTTCATATGGTTTTCTTAGCGTCAGCGATCTGCCTGCCGCCGCGTGGTTTTAAGATTTTAAATATTTTTTACATCTGGTCACCACGTCTTTCGGAAAAAAATGCATCTTGATGAGGAAGTCAAGCGCTCCCACCGCCTTGGCCTCATCAATCAGCCCTTTCTTTTGCAGATTAGACAGCACCACCGCTTTGATATTTTTAGTCTCGCTACTAGCTTTCAATTTTTTCAACAGCTCCAAACCGCTCATATCGCCCAAAATCATATCCAATAAAATTATGTCCGGCTGTTCTTTGGCCGCCAGTTTCAAGGCTTTGGCGCCGTTGTCGGCTATAACCACCCGGTAGCCGTTGTTGATAAACTCCAACTCATACATCATGGACTGAGTCGGATCGTCTTCAACCAGCAAAACTTTTTTCGCCGTCTCCTTAGGCATCCCATTAGAAATTTAAGCTAATTAAAATTCCTTAAAAATTTATGGAATAAATTTATCGACACTCCTTCAAATATTACCCACCTTTATTTCTAGCGGGACGCGTATACCCCCACACCAATTTTTTGGTGTCGGGGTATAGCTTACTATTTATTAATCATTTTGGCAACCGGCGACTGGGCGTTGGTCGGCATCAGGCGATCAAAATAAATCGGCAAAGTAAGAGCGAAGGTCGTGCCCTTATTCACATCCGTCTTCTCAATTTCAATCTTGGCGCCCGGATTAGCGTCCACGATTTTTTTAATGATATAAAGGCCGAGACCGGAGCCGTCAGTGAAGGTTACCACCGCGTTTTCGGCGCGGCCGAACTTATGAAAAAGCTTGGTCAGATCCTTCTCCGGAATGCCAATACCGGTATCGGCAACGCGAACTACCACCGACTCGCCCTCCACGGCAACTGACACGGCAATTGAACCCTTCATGGTGTATTGTAAAGAATTATTGATCAGGTTGACCAGCGCCTGTTCCAGATAGCGCTCATCGGACAGCACTAACGGCAGGGGTTCGGCCGGATAATTGAAAATTAATTTGATGTTTCTGGTATTGGCGCTGCGCTTTTTTTCCGATTCAACTTTTTTCATCAACTCGTTCAAGTCAACCGGCTGCAAGCGGATATAGAAGCGGTCGGTATCCATCTCCGAGGCGCGCAAAATATCATTGATGGTCTCGCCCAGTTTGATGGCTTTCTCCAACGCCCCGCGGATGAAATCTTTTCTCTTTTCCTCCGGCACCGAATTTTCTTCCAGCATGGAAAGCACACCCTTAATCACCGACACCGGCGTGCGCAGCTGATGCGAGGTGATATCCAAAAATTCACTGCGCATCTCCATCAATTTCTTCAGATGTTCTGCCTTGCCCTTGAGTTCCTTGGTCTGTTCATCCACCTTCTCTTGTAGATTTTGATTGAAATCCGCGACCTCCTGATATAGGTAGGCGTTCTCAATCGCCACTGCCGCTTGCGCGCTGATAATTTCCAAAAAATCAATATCTTCCTGGCTGTAAAAGCCGCCATTCATTTTTTCTTTCAATAAGATAAAACCGGTAACCTTGGAGCGGATACTCAAGGGTGCGATAACCTTCGCCTTCAAACGCTCCAACTCACGCACCATTTTTTTTCTGCCGGCTCGCTCTTCTTCATCCAGCACAATAATTCTTTTTTCTTGATGAAATGACTCGCGCAAAACCGAGCCGATTTCCACCGCGGCCGATGTTTTACCGCCCAGGCGCAAACAATTATCCGGCTGTTCCTGCTGATCGCGCGCGAAAATAAAAACTTCAATTTTTTCCGCCGCCAAGATTTTCTTAAACTCCTCATTCAAACTCTTGATTAGCTCGTCAAGGTCAATCACGCTGCTTAATTTGACGCTTAAATCCTTGATAATCTGGCGCGGATTATAACCGCTGTAAAAAAGGATGTCGCCGGATTTTTGTATTTTATCAAACAACGGCACCAACAGGATGGCGAATAAAATTGCTTCCAAGGGACCGATAACCAAGGCGCCCGGTTGATAGAAACTCTCAAAAATAACTTCTTCGGACAAAATAATAAAATAAAAAAAGGCGTAGGCAAAAACGGCCAACAGGCAATAGGTATATAACCGGCTGGCAATCATTCTGATGCCGAGCAGACGGTAGCGCACAATCGCGAAGGCCGCGACCGCGACATAAAAAATAACCAAATAATTGCCAATCGGATAAATATTGATCAACTGCGGAAAAAAATCGGAGGCGATACCCAGATAGCCGATGATGCCGGCCAGCAAAATGCTTTTGATCTGCTTTCTGGTGATGATGCCGTGATGTTTTAAGTTTATAATCTGCAGATAAAAAGCGTAAAACATCAGCAGGCTGAAATAAAGCGGAAAAATAAAATAAACCGGCCCGGCTTTCACCCAATAATTAAAATTGTACATTGACGCGACTCCCAATTTAAAGCCCGTAAAAAAACTTAAAATTACCAGCGCCAAACCGCAAAAATAAAATAAAACTAATTCCCTTTTTTTATCGTTCAATTTCAATAGCGCGATGATGAACTGAAAATAAAAAATCGGGATGAAGATAGCGGAGAGATCAAATAATTGCTGAAACAACAAGGCCTGGCTGTAGCTTTCCGCGGTCACCACCCGCCACAAGCTAAAACTCCAAAAACCGATGCATAAACTCACATAAAACCAGCTGCGATTCAGTCTGGATTGAAAATTTTTATAAAGCACAAAAAAACCCAGCAAAAAACTAAGAATCGCGGTTAGTAAACTTGAAACAGCGAATGAATCCATTTGGTTGATTATATATATAATTATATCACGATTTTGGACGTATAACAAAAAGTATTGTCACATGTCAACCTGCCTCGCCGGCTCGCCTCGCCGGCTCGCCTCGCTTCGCGGGCGAAGCGGGAGCTCCGGCCCGCTTCGCCGAAGCGAATGCGAGGCGAGCGGAGCGGGCAGGCGGGTTGTCAAATGTCCCCAATATGTGAATTATAGGTATATTTTATCGCTGAAACCGGTACGCCGACGCGGCCGGTATTGAAGCTTTCACCGCGAATGAATTTTTCCGCCTCCGCTCGGCCGATCAGCCCCCGATAATAAGCAAGCGCCGTCTCAAAATAATCGCTCGCCAAATTATCAGCCTGGTCAAATAAGTCGGTAATCAGTTCTCGTTTAGGATGGCCGGTGATAATATCTTTATAATCAATCAAATCCGGAATAATCCGCGAATCGGCCTTGAGATTGGCGTAAAACAGACCATAAAATAATTTAGCGGTTTTTACCCCCAATTTAAACAGACCATAAACAAAATAATAGGCCAGCCGGCTATTTTCCATCAATGACATTAAATTTTTTCTAATCAGCAATTCGGCGGTCTCGGCGTTTTTTACGCCGAACTTCACTTTCAAGATTTCCGGAAAGCCTAATTTTTTAATTATTTTAAGGTGAATCAAATCATGAAAGAAAAAATTTACATTCACCTTATGATCCAAAAAGGTTTCCAGGTGGCGATGCAGATACATCGCCTCGTAGCGCCGACCCTCGTCCTCATCAAAATAATTGCCGGATAAAAAATAAATCAAGGGATGAAAGGTGATGTCCAGCGCCGCGTGAGTCAGATAGCCGAGCGCGAAGGCCAGATCGGCCTCGCTCGCGCGCGCCTTGGCCTGATCCAATAAATCAAAAACTATGCCGTTGGTCAGCTCTCCGCGCCGGCCATGCAGAATTTCCGATACCGCGCGCACGCGCGCCTTCAGGCTATAATAAAAAGCGTCCGGCATCACCGAACCAAGATAATAGGCTTGTAGATTTTCTTTAGCGAGGCGCCGCCACTCCGCCTGCTCGGTCTCTGTAATCACCTGATGCGCGAAATAGAGATGAGTATTTTCTTTAGGCACGGGTTTATTTAAATTCTAAATATAAAACTCTAAATCCTAAACAATATCAAAATTCAAATATTTTAAATCCAAAACTAGGTAGATGATTGTTTTGTATTTTGAATTTATGTCATTTGAATTTGTTTAGAATTTAAATATTAGAGTTTAGGATTTATTTAGAATAGTCCCACTACCCGATGCCACAGACCGACAAATTTGTCGCCGAACTTAAGCACATCGCGGAAGGTGACGACGGTAACAAGCACCATCAAGAGCGCAAACCCGATGTTGTGGATCACGGTTTCAGCCTCGCGCTTCACCGGGCTGCCCTTGATTTTTTCAATAATCAGAAAAAGCACTCGGCCGCCGTCCAGCGCCGGAAACGGCAGGAAGTTGATGATGGCCAAATTAAGCGACAACAACGCCGCGAACTGAAGCAGATAGATGAAACCCATGCGCGCGGCCTGGCCGGTGAGCGAGGCGATGCCGACCGGACCGGCCACCTCGGCCGTCACGCCCTTCCCCATAATCAAGCTTTTAAACAATTCGTAAAACGCCGTAAAAATTAAGCCGATCAGTTCAAAGGTAGTTTTAGCGCCCTGCCAAACAGCGCGGTACCAAGGGTAGCGCACGATCCCGGTCTCCACCAGGGCCACGCCGATGCCGCCCTTGCCGGTTTCTTTCATCAGTTCAGGAGTAATTTTGTAATCTTTCACCTCGCCTTCATGCTTGATTTGATATGTAAGATTTTTTCCGGTGTTGTCGTCCACATATTTCTGCAATTCCTGATAGGTTGAGAATGTTTGGCCGTTAATGGAAACAATCGCGTCGCCGACGACCAGTCCGGCTTTGTTTGCCGGCGTATTGTCCAAAACATGGATCACCTGTATCTGCCGGCTTTCAACTTTCGCGCCGGGAGCCAGCGCCTCCAGATCCTGCGGCATCCCGATCATCAGGCCGAAAGAAATCAGCACTATCGCTAAAATAACGTTCATGCTCACGCCGGCCGAGAGTACTATCGCGCGCTGCCAGATTTTTTTGCCGGAAAAACTATCCACATCTGTTTCAAACTCACCATCCTCGCCTTTGATTTTCACGAAGCCGCCCATTGGAATCCAATTCAAAGAATAAACCGTGGTCGGGCAATCACACACTTCTTTGGCGCCCCAAACGAACTTCCACTTGCCCTGATTATTTTTGTAAAGCCCGCAAGCCCGTGGCGGAAAGCCGAAACCGAACTCCTCGACCCGGATACCAAACCGGCGCGCAGTCAAAAAATGCCCGAGCTCGTGAACGAATACTAACAAGCTCAGAACCAATATAAATGTAATGATAGTTAATAACATAATTTGATTTTACTGTTTTAAACGAATAATTTTCAATTTATAATTTTCAATTTTCAATGAATGATTCAATTTTCAATTTACAAATTAAAGACATGGATTAATTGTGAAATTAATTAATTGAAAATTATTTGAAAATTGATAATTGAAAATTGAAAATTTATTACACAGTCATTATCTCCGCCTCTTTCTTTTCACGCAAGGACTTGATTTCCTCGTTCCGCTTCGTCACCTCTTCATCCAACTCTTTGATAAAACGGAATTTATCGTCTTCATTCATCTGCTTGTTATCTTCCGCCTCTTCAATCGCCTTCTTCACCTCGTCCCTCGTTTGCCTAATCGCGATGCGCGCCTCCTCCATTTTTTCATTTAATTTCTTAACCAAATCCTTGCGGTTTTCCTCGGTCATCGGCGGCACGGTCAGGCGGAGCTGCCCGCCCTCGTTCACCACGCCGAAGCCCAGATCGGCCTCAACGATCGCTTTTTCAATCTCCTTGAGTGTGCTTTTATCCCAAGGTGCGATGACAATACTCCGTCCGTCAGCCACCGTAATGCTCGCCAAACTGTTCAAGGGTGTCTTCACGCCATAAGCTTCCGCGGCAATCCCGTCCAGCACCAGCGGATTCGCCCGCCCGGTGCGCAAGGTAGCGATTTCCTTTTTGAAAAACTCAATCGTCTTGATGAATTCACTTTGTTTTGCCTGCAGATATTGGTTCATATATTTTTGAATTATTCTTAAATCATAAATCATAAATCTTAAATCCTATTTCTGCAACCCTCTCACTCCCAAATAAATCATATTGCCATCGATGGGGTCAACATCCAAAAACCAACCGGCGCGACTTGAGGGAAGTTTTTTGCTTGCCCAACTCTTGCCGCCGTCAATTGATTTATAGAAGGTGGTGTTGGTGACATAATAGATTTCCCGCTCGCTTTTCGGGTTGACCGCGAGCGAATTGATCGTGGCCTTGGCGTCCGGAGTGAGAAGCTCTATATTGCTCCAGCTGTCGCCGAAATTTTCTGATTTAAGCAAGCCGTATTTATTCGCTAAAAATACGGTGCTGGAACCGCTCTGACCGAAAGCGAGCGCCTGAAAGCTGTTGGCGTCTTTAAAATCTTTCAGGTTTTTTTCCAGGCTTTCCCAGGCTTGACCGCCATCCTTGGAGCGATAGATGCCCTTGCTCTCGCTTGCCGCGAACAACACCTTGCTGTTTTGCGGAGCGATAAAAAGCTTAACCAGTTTGATATTTTTCAACCGGTTAACCGCCGCCCAACTGCCCCCGCCGTCGCCGCTTTTTAGAATATCGCCCCGCGAAGTCGCGATAAAAATTTCTTTGGCATTGGCCGGATTTATCGCCAAGCCGTTCACTTTTACGGTCAGGTCGGTATCGTAATAAACTTGCGACCAGGTGCGGGTGCAATCTGTTGATTTGTTAAGCCGGTTGTCAACCGCGACATAAAGATTGCAGTGATTTTCCGGATCCACCGCGATGGCGCGCGGAATTATTTTGCCAAGAATGCCGACGCGCTGCCAGGATTCGCCCGCGTCGTAGGTATAAAGCATGCCTTCGTTAA
>Ga0265292_1001585_pt1 | contig 19442 bp, 25 predicted proteins | sample Munlanlewell296A_FD_189080 | JGI IMG/M metagenome (GOLD analysis project Ga0265292, IMG submission 189080) | Leachate microbial communities from a municipal landfill in Southern Ontario, Canada - Leachate well 296A | ecosystem: Engineered > Solid waste > Landfill > Unclassified | place: Canada... | reverse complement strand
GCAGAAATGCGATTTAAAAACGAGGGAGGATCATGGAGTGATTGGCAATCTTATACGACCTCACCGGTCGCTTGGTCGCTACCACCCGGAGACGGGGTTAAAAGGGTCTACGTTCAATTCAGAGATTACGCCGGATTAGCCTCCGGAGAGACGGAGTCCTACGATGAAATAGCCTTAGATACGACGCCTCCAGCTGGGGTCGTATCGATCAACGCTGGGGCGACCTACACGACGTCGATGTCGGTCACCCTGACGCTGACCTACTCTGACGCCACCTCAGGCGTCGACAGGGTCAGGTACAGCAACGACGGCGTCTGGGACACTGAGCCCTGGGAGAGTCCGTTAGCCACCAAGGCCTGGGATCTGGCTTCGGGTGATGGATTAAAGACGGTCTACTACGAGGTCAGGGATAATGCAGGGCTTTTGTCAATCGTTTATTATGATGATATAATCCTCACGCATGCATACTATCTTACAATATCTATTGAAGGATCGGGAGCAACAAACCCCCCAAAAGGCTATCATCAATATACACCAGACTCAGAAGTGACAATCGAAGCAACACCTGAAAAGGTCTGGAACTTCGATCACTGGGACCTCAACGGCGTCACGTTAACTGACAACCCGCTGAAGGTAAAGGTAGATAAAGACTATACATTAACGGCTTTTTTCATAGTGAAACCCTTTGAGTTCAAATTAAGCACAAACTCAGGCCCACCGAAAAGCCGAGTACAAGTCAACGGCTCTCCCGCACCAGCAGGTGACAGGATAGAGATCTATTGGGATGAAGTAACAGATCTGAAACGGATCGGCTATACCACAGTTAAGCTAGATAACACGTTCACCGCAGAGGTAAAGATCCCCGAATCCAAACTAGGACACCACATGTTATATGTGAAGGATCTTGACACAGGGGTAACAAAGTCCACGGATTTCAATGTGGGGAGATTTGACTTCGAGATATATGACGTGGGCTTCAGAGTAGTGGATGAGGGGATCGAGAAATATGAGGTGTACGTGAAGGCTAGGAACATTGGTGATTACGCTCTTCGCGTGGGATCCCTGTCGTGCAACCTTGTTTTAACGGGGGGAGACGGCAAAACCCTGTACAGGTTCAACGAGGTGTGCCGCGTATACACTGGCCCCGGTGGGTCCTACGCCTTCGTCTTCGCTTGGCAGGCGAGTAAGGCGCCTCACCAATGGTATAACGTTAAGGCAACATGTTCAGCGATGTATCAAGGCTCAAGTAACAGTTACGATGACTGTGTGGTCAGCCATTCAGTCGTGGAAAACAGTTTCCTCAGAATTGAGCCACACACCGGCCCCGGGGTATCGGTGATAAGGGCAAAGATGATTGGAGGGGAGGAGCTTCCGAGTATCGGGATTAAGATTAATTTGAAGAGATTTATGACTCCTAGCGAGTTTGTCTTCAGACCAGGTGCCGTGTTATTTGATGCGCCTGAGAGGTTTTCATTCAAGCAGCATCAACTCGTGTTTGATCACTGGGAGAACAGTGAGGGTGTTGTGCTTTCGAGAAGTTTCTCTTTCACGTATAAAATGCTTAAGCCTGAGGTTATTTTCGCCGTGTATAGATGATTTTAGGGGTAGATAATTTTATCAGAGGATTCTGACCTTATGAAAGGTGTTCCCACAGTACTTCTTAGCTTGCTTCAGGCTGCGATCACTTATCTGGCCTCGTGAACCATTTCCATATCAGCTCGAGTTCGCCCAGTCGAAGCAACGGTCGCTTGGACCATTTGGATTAGTGGGCTAGTCAGCCAAGAGTTATCGTTCATAAAGTCAAAGCAATTATTTCATAATCACATAGTCAGAAAAGCTTACAATGATGAACAATAGTTGATTTTATATTGTTAAGTGATATTACTAAAAGAGATGCATTGAAACATGATGATGAAGAAGTAAGGCTTAAATTAGCGTCATTGGTTGATGATGATCTTCCAGACAGTCTTACATGGGACAAAATTGGTGATCGAGGAGAGAATTTTATCGAAACACCTGAAGGTTGGATAGAGTTTAAGAGGTTTCGTATTAACTCCGTTTTCAGCCTACACTCATCGAATAAACCATCAAGCAAGCATCAGCGACACCAAAAAACCATCAACGCCGCCATAAACCCACCCCAGACACCCAAGCAGCAGCCAAAACACCGAGAAAAACCAGTTAAAACCCGCCGAAAACACCCGAATAAGTCCCCAAACACCCCTTACCCGCCTCCTCCCCGCAGAGATCCATGGCTCACGCTACGGAACAGCACCCAGCGACCCCAGTTGTAGCAGGTTGAAGCAGAGACGCGATAAACCCATTTTAGATTGGGATAGAGTCGTCGCCAGATGACAGCCTCCTCGTCAATGGCTGAGTCAATCTTGGCGAGCCTGTCTCCTAGCCCGCTGACCTTCTCGTAGAGTTTTCTGAGGAGGCGGGAGTCGAAGGATTCCATGTGGTGCCTTTACTTGCTTCGCTCTACAAGGTTAACCGAGGGGAAGTTGGAAAGCTAGTTTTTCGAAATTCTCATAACTAATTTTCACACGATACCGATCACCTCTTAAACTTTAACAACCCCCACTCAACCATGGAGCCTCCAAAGTACTGGGGTACAGAAAAGGGCCTCATAATCGAGCTAATATCTCAAAGCGTATGCGAGTTCTGGAACGAGTTAGCAAACGAGACCGGATTCAGCAGAGAAAAACTAAACCCACTACTAAAAGAACTATACGACTCCAAGGAAATATATAAGAACGATCAAGGAGAATACCGAGTAACCAAGCAACTCTACTCCCAATACACAGAATACCTCAAGGCCCATAACAAAAACATCAGAAGCATAACCGGAGGCGAGACCCCCCTAAGGGAGAAGATCAAGAACTGGATCGACCTCCAGGAGATCGAGGCCTCCCTAGACAAGGACCACTTCTTCCTGGAGGGCAGGTACCTCGACCAGTTCACCAAGTTCCTCCTAGACAAAGCCCAGTCCGAGATCCTTGTCGTGAACCCGTTCGTAGATGAATGCGATTTAAGCCAGCAGCTCGGGGAATCGAGCGCTCGAGGCCTAAAGGTGTCCTGCTACACCAGAAGCGCGGATGATGAACGCAAAGAGCGGTGCCACATGAAGTTGAAGAGCCACGGAGTAAAAGTCCAGTACGACCCAGATGTTCACGCGAAGCTCGTAGTCGTCGATGACCAGGCAGCTATCGTCTCCTCGATGAACTTTTTCGGAGCCTCCTCCGCGGGGACTACATGGGAGGCGGGGCTAGTCACCATCGATAACCGAGTCATCGACACGATCAAGAAAGCGGTTTTCAAAGAAATCGACCTGTAAACCCCCGTACATAATTTAGCGTTAAAACCCCCCGTTAATACGCTGTGTCGCCCCACCTCCTCGGCGGGCTCCATGTCCCGGTAGGCCTGCCGGAAGATGTACGATGTGAAGGAGTCCATGTGATTCTTCTATCGGCCTTGATCTTTAAGCTTAACCGAGGGGGAGTAAAACCGAGGTTAATCCAAATCCTCTAGAATCCATATAAAAACACAAAACGGAGCACGCTGAAAACCGATATTCCCTCTAACAAGGAATAACCTGAAAAAACCCTCATGTACAGCCTCGGCACTCAGCCGCGCCTGTGCGGCGGCGGATACCTCGGATAGGCGACCCTGCTAGGCCGGAGCCCTAGCTCGACCGAGACCTCAGCCATCTTCAGCGAAGCCTCAGCCGGGTCGATCACCGGCAGCCCAGTCGCCTCCCTCATCGGCCTCCCCATGCCGAAGAGCCCGAGGCAGTCGAGGTAGAAAGAGTCGTAGCCCTCGCGGGCGAGTCCCTCCACCCTCGCCTTCGTAAGCTCGAACGTCCTCCCCAGATCCTTCCTGAGCTCGAGCACAGGCAGCGGAGCCGGAACCCCGCAGACCCTCTTCCCCAGCGTCGAGGCCAGAGCCCTCATAGCCTCCCCCGGACCGATCACTGGGACGTCGACGAGTGTCCGGGCCGCCTCGACGCCCGGGTCCCCAGCGCACCAGACTATCACCGCGTCCCATAGACCCGCCTCCTCCTCGACGCACCTCAGCACCTCGGCGGCCGCCCTGACGTGGTCGACCGCGCACTCGATCGCAGGAGGACCCCCACTAACCTGCACGTACCCCAGCTCGGTCCCAGGCCCCGCGATCGACCTGAGGAAACTGAGCCTCAGCCCGATCTCAGCGTCGTTAATCCCACTGATGGGCACCACGAGTAGAATCCTCAAGCCCAACCCCATAGAAAAAACGGACGCGGAGGGGATAACAGTTTTCACGGACAAGCCTGAGCCCACCCCTTTTAAGCCCGCGGACCGATAACCAGAAGATATGGACCGGGCCGAAGGCATCACACCGATGCAGGCGGCGGCCTACGTCGCCGTATTCATCGCTATAGACCTGGTCTTCACCCTCGTCCCAACCGGCTGGCTTGAGGAGCTCACCGCCCAGACCACTTCAGCGGCCCTTAGCCTCCTCGGCCTGAGGTCGACCTGGGCCAACGGGGCAGGTTCACCCTGCTGACGCTCCTCGGATACAGGACCGTCACCGTCACCATCATCCGCGAATGCACGGCGATCGACGGTCGTCAGCGAGAGGTACGGCCCCGCCGTCGGGGTCCTAGCGACATGCAGTGTTGACCTGATCCTCGAGCCCGTAGCTTATGCCACGGGAATTTGGGTTTGGCTTCAGCCCTACACGCCCCGGGTATACTTCGGCTCCACGGTAGCCAACGCCCTCGTCTGGGCCGGGATGTGCCTCATCGGGATCAAGCTCTGGGAGGCGCACACGGATGTCTAGCTAATATATTATTACTCACCGTTATAATGATGACCAATCAGAGTTACACAGAATTAAATAAATCAATTAATAAGATAAATTGGACTCTTGGATGAGTGGGTCTCTTCGGGCCCACCACTACTATTATCTACTCTTTTAGTTGACGAGGTTTGCATGTCTAGCCTCTCCACACGCAAGAGGACGGATGCCAACACCGCCACCCATATCATAGAACTATAGATGTCAATGCGCTCGATGAGCCCGAACCACGGTGGAGGCGCGGTGAAACCTCTCTGGGTAATATCGGTGCCGGCCATGAAGGCTGCCAAGGCGCCAACCACGATGAGTACCAGGAGTGTACCGATCGAGTAAAGGCGGAACCTCCTCCCGTATGCGAAGGCTCCGAATCCCATAGCTGCCATGTAAGAGCGGCCGGTCACACTCGCGATGATCGTGTGTATTGTATTGGTGAACTCTGCCTCGGCTACCCCTAGCCGCAATGGGAAGGGGTACCCGACAAAGCCTAACAAACCTATTCCCACCATCAGGCCCGCCGTAATACGCAGAAACCGCTTCCTGCTATACCCCCAGACGCCCAACCCAAACGCGATCATGAGCACAGAATACAAGAAGTAGAGCGGGACGACGAATTCTCTCGTTGGGGCGCCGACGGCGGATAGCTCACTGACGGCTTGATTGGTGAAGCTGTAGCCCTTCCACATCGTACCCGCGATTATGTCGGTGCTGAGATAAAGCAGAGTTGAGACGATGCCGCAGCTGAGTAGGACTCTTCGCAGCATCGGGCTTGGCCATGGGGACTTATCTACGCTCATCAATTATGCACCTCAGTCCTAGTGTCAGATTTCTATTATTAAATTGACGCGCATCAGCGGGATGGCTAGCCTTTTAACACCTCACAGGGTAACCAATACCCGACCAGTCTTGTCAAAGCCGGACGCAACCGTGGAAAAGGTAGTAGAGTACACCTACGGAACATGGAGGTTCCAGAAGGGCTGGAAACCCACACACATAGTCGACGCCGAGGGAGTCTACATGACCGACGCCAACGGGAAGAAGTACCTAGACTTCTCCAGCCAGCTCATGTGCAGCAACCTCGGCCACAAGAACCAGGCACTGATCAAGGCCATAGTCGACCAGGCCCAGAAGATGCCCTACATCAACCCCAGCTACTCCACGGACCTACGCGCCAAGGCGAGCGAGGCGCTCGTAAAGGTCCTCCCCGCGGGGCTCGAGAAGGTCTTCTACTCCACCTCGGGCACCGAGGCCAACGAGGCGGCGCTAAAGATCGCCCGAATGGTCTCGAAGCCCAAGGGCGCCTACAAGGTGATAAGCCGCTACACGAGCTACCACGGCGCAACAGCCGCCTCCATCGCCTGCACCGGCGACCCCCGCCGCTGGTTCGCCGAGCCCACGAGCAAGGTAGACGGCACCGTCTTCGCCCCCGACTGCTACTGCTACAGGTGCCCCTTCAACCAGAAGTACCCGGAGTGCGGCGTCACATGCGCCGAGTACCTCGACTACATGCTCAAGAACGAGGGCAACGTCGCCGCCATGATCGTCGAACCCGTCGTCGGCACGAATGGCATACTCGTCCCCGTCAAGGAGTACCTCCCACGCATAAGGGAGATCACGGAGGAGCACGGCGTCCTCCTCATCGCAGACGAGGTCATGTCAGGCTGGGGCAGAACAGGCACCTGGTTCGCCGTCGACAACTGGGGCGTCAAGCCCGACATGCTCACCACCGCCAAGGGCTGCACCGGCGCCTACACGCCACTCGGCATAACCGCCACCACGGGGAAGATCGCCGACTACTTCCAGGACAACTACTTCGCGCACGGCCACACATACGAGGCCCACCCCATCTCCATGGCACCCCTCATCCCAGCAATCGAGGAGTACAAGCGCCTAAACCTCTTCGAGAACACCAAGAAGCTCGGCGCCCACATGGGCAAACGCCTCAACGAGCTCAAGGAAAAGCACCCCAGCATAGGCGACGTCAGGGGCATCGGCCTCTTCTGGGCGGTCGAGATAGTCAAGAACAGGAAGACCAAGAAGCCCTTCAACACCCGCATCGACAAGGTCAGCGGCACCCCCCTCATGGTCGACAAGGTGGGAGCCGAGATGAGCAAGGCGGGCGTGATATGCAACACGTGGATCAGCCACTTCGTCATCGCTCCCCCGTTAATCATCAACAAGGAGCAGCTCGACTCGGGCATCGACGCCATGGATGAGGGGCTTAAGGTAGCAGACAAAGAGGTAGAGGCGTAAGCCTCCCCCCCTTCTAAAAAATTAGTTCCCTTTTTCGGCCTCATTTTTCGTACATTACAAGAACTTCGAGTCTGAATATTATTTCATAGAATCAAGTACGATGGTGAATAACCTTTTACCGCCCAAGTAAAACCTGGTTTCTCATGTCGAAGGAAACTGCGTGGAAGTGGATCGAGGATCACCGGGACGAGCTGGCCGAGGTTAGCGACGAGGTCTGGGGCTTCGCCGAGTACGGGCTCCTAGAGGAGAAGAGGCGGATCATGAACTACCTCTTCGCCAACCAGGAGAAGCCCTCACCCACCGGCGAGGTCGACCCCCACCTTGCCCGCATAGGGAAGGACGTGGAGCTTGAGCGGACGACCATCGGCTGGATCGCCGTCGAGGAGCTGACGGGGAAGAAGTCCACCGAGGTAAAGTTCTAATAAAATGGCTAGGCGAGGAAGCCTGCGTCCTTCTGCCTCCTCCGCCCGACGGCGCCGCGGATGTAGGCGATCTGCCCCTCGTGGTGGACGATCTCGGAGAGCTGCCTCAACAGCCTGTCGAAGCGCTTCACCATCCCGCTGGGGGACTGGACCTCCACGGCCAGATCAGCTGCCGTGAGCCTGCCCAGCCCCTCGATGACGCCCGCCCTCCCCTTCGCCAGGTCGGCCACAAGCTTCGCGTAGGTGATCGACTTGCTCCCGACGTAGTCGTCGGGCCACCCCGCTGGCTTGTAGTTGTTGTCGCCCCTGAAGGTCCTCTGGAACCCCACGTTCCACTGCTGGGAGAGGTGGCTCAGTATCCACCTTACGCTGTTCGCCTCCTCGACCGGCCTCCAGTCGATCTCCGGCTCCTTGAGGTCCTTCATGGTTGCGTCGAACCTCCCGAAGGCGAGGTTGGCTAGCGCCTTAAGCGACTCGACTTTCTCTGACAATAAGATCACTTCTCTAGGATTGACGAGTGCGCTCGGGTTATTACCGTTTTCGAAGGGCCGAGTCGCCTAGTAAATGAGAAATAACCCCGCGACCCGCTAGAGACCTGAGAAAGCCATGCCGGATGTGGGAGTCATAAGAACCCTTCTAGCCCCCCGCAAGACCCTCTTCGGGGTCGGCGCCGTCGACAAGGTCGCCGAGGAGGCGAAGCAGCTCGGGGGCAAGAAGGTACTCGTGGTCACGGACGAGACCGTGCTAAAGCTCAAGATAGTGGACAGGGTGCTCGGGCCCCTCAAGGCGGAGGGCTTCGAGGTCGACGTCTGGGACAAGGTCGAGCCCGAGCCGACGATGCCCGTCGCCGACGCCCTCACGGAGTACGTACGCAGGAAGGAGTACGACTCGGTCGTCGGCGTCGGAGGCGGCAGCAGCCTGGACATGGCGAAGGTCGCCGCCCTGATGCGGACCAACGCGGGCGGCCTCAAGGACTACGTCGGGGGCGCCCCCGTCGCGCGCAGGGGCATACCGCTCATCGCCATACCCACGACGAGCGGCACCGGGAGCGAGGCCACGGCGACCCTCGTCGTCACCCACAATAAGATGAAGACGGGGCTCACCCACCCCCACCTTATGCCCGACACCGCTATAGTGGACCCGGCGCTAACCGTGAGCCTCCCCCAGAAGGTGACCGCGAACACGGGGCTCGACGCCCTCAGCCACGCCGTCGAGGCCTACATGTCCGTGAAGAACAACAGCTTCTCCGACGCCGTCGCCCTCCAGTCCATGAGGCTGATATCCAGCAACCTCAGGCTCGCCTACTCCCAGGGGGGCAACCTCGAGGCGAGGGCCAACATGAGCATGGCGAGCATGCTCGGGGGGCTCTCCATCGCGAACTCGAGCACCTGCGGGGGACACGCCGCAGCCTACGGCTTCGCCGTCATGAAGCAGCTACCACACGGCTTCAGCTGCGCCCTCGCCCTGCCCTTCATCATGGAGTACAACGTACTCGCCATACCCGAGAGGCTGGCGCAGGTCGCCGAGGCGCTAGGCGAGGACGTGAGCGACCTGGGCGCGAGGGAGGCCGCCTACGAGGCGGTCAACGCCGTCGCGAGGCTCAACCACGACCTCGGCATCCCACTCAGCCTCGAGGAACTAGGCATCAAGCACGACGAGATAACCGCCATAGCCGACGAGACGATGAAGATAGGGAGGCTACTCTCGGTCAACCCGCGCAGCATGAACCGCGAGGAAGCCATAAGGCTGTTCGAGAGGATGTGGCACGGCTTCGAGTAGAAGCGGCCAAAATCTAGAAATGGGTGGCGCCCCTTCTTGGCGCTGAACCCTACCGACGCGAATGGACCAGATAAAAGGTCAGGCCCTCTTAACGTCGACTTTATAGTGGCAGACTGGGCAGGTCGTCTTCGGGAAGGGGGAGTTCGTCTCGAACTTGTTCCCGCACTTCGTGCACACCACCGGTGTCTTCTCCATCGCGCATTCACCTCCCCTGTGGCCACTTCTGCTCAATCTGCTCGCTTCGAAGAACCCGCGCGGACGCGGGGAATGATTGAATTATGCCCCCCGCGCTATAAAAGGTGTTGCAGGTAGGAATATTCCACCCTTTCAAGTATGAGCCGCAGAATCGAGGGGCTTGGTCACCGCCTAAAGCTTCAACTATCCTTCCCCTCGATACTCAACCATGTTCTCAAGCGTAGGCGGACTAGGCGCATCGGACCTACCTGGATTAAAGAATTGGAAAACAAGGCAGCTCTCCAGCAGCGACCCCACGGGTGGCAACATGGACTTCGTCCCCGTCCCGGCGGGTGAGACTGTGAGGCTCGGGGATGTGAAGGGCCCGGGCTGGGTCTCACGCGCCTGGTTCACGGTGATGTGCCCCGACAGGGACGTCTACCGGAAGCTCATCCTCCGCTTCTACTGGGACGGCGAGGAGAACCCGAGCGTCGAGACCCCCTTCGGGGACTTCTTCGGCGTCGGCTTCAGCGAGTACGCCCAGAACACGAGCCTCATACAGGGCGTGACCAGCGGCGGCTTCTACAGCTACTGGCCCATGCCCTTCACGAGTGGCGCCCGATTCGAGGCCCGGAACATCGGCGACGTCGACGTCTCCCACCTCTACTACGGCATCCAGATACACGAGACCGACGTACCTAAGGGCGTCCCCCGTTTCCACGCAAAGTGGAGGCGCGAAAACCCCACCACACAAGACGAAAACTACACCATCCTGGAGGCCAAGGGGCGGGGCCACTACTGCGGCGTCGTCCTAAGCATGCAGGAGTACGACAAGGGGAGCCGCCAGATGCTCGAGGGGGACGAGATGGTCTGGGTCGACGGCGAGAAGGAGCCGAGCATCAGGGGGACAGGCACGGAGGACTACTTCCAGGGGGGCTGGTACTGGGAGAACGGCCCGTTCTCCGCGCCCTTCCACGGCCTCACCGTCGGCGACAAGATGCACAGCAAGTACTGCGCCTACCGGCTGCACATCCCCGACCCCATACCCTTCACCGAGAAGATTAGGGTCACCATCGAGCACGGGAACTGCAACATGCTGCAGCAGGACTACTCGAGCCTCGCCTACTGGTACCAGTTGGAGCCCCACGACGCATCCTTCGGCGGCATCCCCGACGACGCCACATACGTCACACCCATCGGCACCCGGGCAGAGGCATACCTCATGAGCGAACTCGTCCAGGACCCCCCGGAGAACGTGGAGCGCCGTAAGGTCATCTCGCAGGCGGCGCGCCTCAGGCTCAGTCTCAAGGAGGCGAAGGCCAAGGGTGTAGTCCCCCCCGAGTTGGAGAACCTAGACGACTCCGACTTCCTGAGGGCCGACTATAAGAGCCTCAAGAGGATTGTCGACGAGGTATCACGACGGAAACAACGCACTGGAAAGCGGGGTTAACAAATACATATCTTTAAATGGGGCGTAAGTGATGCCAAGCGTGTATATTGGGAACCTTCTAGGTGACCGTTATACAGCAAAGGAGTGAATGAAATGGGTTATAGAGACAGGCGCAGCAGCAGCAGCTTCAACAGTGGACCACGCGAGATGCACAAGGTAACGTGCTCCGACTGCGGCAAGGAGACGGAAGTCCCCTTCAAGCCGACAGAGGGCCGTCCGGTCTACTGCCAAGAGTGCTTCGCCAAGCACAGGCCACCGAGAAGGTTCTAAGCCGTAAAGTTGGCCGCGAGCGGGCAAAACCCGCGTAGAATCGTTTTTTGTTTTTATCACCAAAAAATCGAGAATTATAACCCTAATAGCCGATGCTCGATTGCTGCATCGGTGGCGCCGTCCTCGACAACACCTCCCCTAGCAGTCGCCTTCCGAGGTCGGTAAGCTCCAGTATCTTCCACTTAAGGACGCCGAGGTGCTGGAGGGAGCGCCTCACCCCCTGCGGGATGACCCCAGCGGGGACCGCCCCATCCTGATACTTGGCGAGTTCGTCCTGGTAGAGATAGAGGAGGTTCCTCCTCGAAAGGTCATCGAGCTCCTTCAGCTGCTCCGGCGTGTAGGTCTTCATGGTTACCCTGGGCTCGATCTCCTCCGGGTACCTGAGGAAGTGTGCCCTGTCCTTGGAGATGGTTATGAGGCCGGCCCTGTGCAGGCTCGCGACGCTCTTCTCGCCGCACTGCTTGTACTTCCAGTGCCTTATGAGGTCCTGGACCGGCATCCCGCCCTCGGATTCGTGTAGGAGCTGAAGAATCTCTAACTGAACCGGTCCCAGCAATTCCTTTCCCCCACGCGCGACATTATCCCTTAAGTGTCCCCTGATTTAGGTCTTCCCCATCCGCTAGTTGGCGTGTGAGCCGTCGCAGAAGGGTTTGGCCTTCGACCTGCCGCAGCGGCAGAGTGAGTAGCTCTCCTCGTGTGAGTAGTCCTCCCCCTTCCGCCACTCGGCGCTGAACCCGGCGTCGTCGGCGACGATTATCTGCTCTGAGAGCGGGATGTCGCCGGAGACGATGTATGGGCCATCCTCGGAGACGGTGATCTTCACCGGGTTCTGCCTCTGTCTGCTACTCTTGGCGGCCATTATCAGGAGTCCTGTCCCGCGTCTCAGATGAACCTATGCTAGTCCTCCACGGGCATCAGCTTGGAGAGGGTGTTGTATCCGAGGATGAGCCCCTTCTCCTCGCGGCCGTAGGCCTCGACTATGCCGGACTCGGTCTCGATGTGCTCCTTCGCGTAGGCGGCTGCGAAGACGTCGTCCTCGTGCTCTATGTCGATGTTGCCCTTGTAGTTGGTCTCGATGAGGGCGGTGAGGAACTTGGGCCAGTCCATCTCGCCCCAGCCGGGTAGGCGGGCGCGCCACCAGCCGTGGCCGAGGCCGACGGTCTCCCCGAAGGCCTGGCCTATGATGCCGACGCGCTTGAGGACGCGGCGGTTTATCTCCATGTCCTTGGCGTGTATGTGGAATATGCGGTCCCCGTAGTCGTATATGGCCTGGACGTAGTCGATGCCCTGCCAGACCATGTGGCTCGGGTCGAGCTCGATGCCGAGTGACTTGGACTTGACGACCTTGTACATCTCGTCCCAGACCTCGGGGCTTATGGCGATGTTCTCGCCGCGCAGGTAGAACCTGTCCATCATGGGGCAGTTCTCGATGGCGATGCGGATGCCCCGCTTCTCCGCCTCGGCGCAGAACGGGGTGAAGGCCTCCTCGAAGAGTGGGATGTTCTCCCTTATCGACTTCTCGGGGCTGCGCCCCGCGAACGTGCAGACCACGTCCACGTCCATCCTGCTGGCGAGCTCCATCACCTTGTAGAAGTAGCGGGTGGCCTCCTTGGCGTTCGCCTTGTTCGGGTCTAGGTAGTTCGGGTAGTAGCCGAGGGCGGATACCTCTATGTCGTGGTCCTTGAGGTCCTTCTTGACCTCCTCGATGCGCCGGTCGGTCACCTTGTCGGCGTTCAGGCTCGAGTCGGGCCACGCGGAGAGCTCCATGGAGCGGAAGCCCACCTTGTGGGCGAACTCCACCGTCTTCTCATCGTAGTTCGCGTAAAATCCCAGTTTCATAGTAATTGCTTTCGATAAGACTAATATTTAGAATGTTCCACGTCGGGTGGAACTAACCATAATGTCGGCTAGGCCGTCTTCGGCTCGTTTTTTATTATCTTGACGGCCTTCCCGATGGAGTCTCCGGGGAGACCCCTCTTGAAGGTGGCGAGCAGGTAGCCCCTGCGGACGCCGTGGTACCGCGTGATCTTGCCGTATATCTTCGGTTCGTCGAACGGCCAGGCGACCTTCGACCCGACGAGCCCCTTCGCCTCGCTGGGGGTGGTCCCGGGGACCATGATTATCATCCTGTGCGGGTACTGCATCTTGGCGCCGACGCCGTAGTTCATCACTATGCCCTTGTACTCCATCTTCATCGCATCCATTGTGAGGGGGTGTCTCTCGGGCGTTCGGTCAGAAGCATCCAACGGGGGCCCTCGTGGCGTCCCTCAGCCACCCAGTGGAGCACCGCGGCGCTAATAAAGTTATTATCAGGCAAAAATAAAAAAACTACAGCGCGATAAGGTTCATTTGGACGCTCCGGAAAACCGGAGCCTTGGGAATTTAGTGCTTTTTGACGATGGGCTCTATCTGGTTGTAGTGCCCACACTTCGGGCACTTGTAGACGGCCTGGGTGACCTGCGCCCAGCGCAGGGACCTGAGTATGAAGTGGCCGCAGCTACCGCACTGGTAGTCGATCACCCCTTCGCCGGTCACGAATGGCTCCATCCTCCTCTCCTGCGTCAAGTTGTCCATGCTGAATACTGTGTGATCGATCGGCTTCGTCGGTAGAATCCTCATCTTGTAAGTGTTCTGATCGTTCATGTTCCATCCCTATCAATAGGCCGTGCGAGTTATATTAACCATATCAAAATACGTGCCTAAATCACACCGAAATTTTAAAAACAATGGCAAAAATCGGCATGCGGGGCGAAGACTCTGAAAGGGCTATAAGCCTCGGTCACACCTACTATATTGATGTCCTTCTCACAGCGAAGAACCAGCCTGCTCAGAGTGCTTGAGATCGAGTCCAACATAAAGGACATCGAACACGGCGACGAGTACCTCCGCGTCAAGCGCGAAATAAAACTCCTCGAAAACGCGAGGAACGGGAGCGGCAGGATAGTCGTTAGCTCCCCCAACGACATGAGCACGACGGTGGAGCTCCGGAAGAACAGCGCCGACGTGGAGCAGTATCTGAGCCTGTATCGGGTAAGGATGCGCGGCGTCTCGGACCGGATCGACAGCCTGAACGTCGAGAAGTTCAATCTCAAGAGGGAGCTTATGAGCGGCTAGCCCCGGTGTAGGGCTATCGTATCGTCTAGGCGCAGTCTTCGCAGCGGTGTTTTAACCATCTTTAAAAGAGACGAGCCGCCACTATTAGCCGGGATTTTATGAAATCCTTCCGTCGCAGCCAGTCGTCTCTGGGCATACTCGGCGGACAGCTAGTTGTGAGGTCATCGCCTTGAGGAAGATGGTGTTACCAAAAAAGGACAAGAAAAAGAGAAAGCACCTGAAGCTGTAGACCTCGGCTTTCAATTTTTCCCTGCGTCCCTTGGGACGCGACAGGTGTAGGGGCCGGAAATAGGCTTCACTTTTCATAAAATTATTAAAAAATGGATCACATGACCCCCGGTTTTTATACGTTTAAATAAAGCGAGACCCCTCTATTATTGGGGATACTATGGATCACATACTCACATTCAAGATGATCGTTCTTACGATGTTACCGACAGCGGGTATCTTCCTCAGCCGCGACAACTTCCCCAAGGAGAGGAAGCTGGAGCCCTTCGTGGCCGGGAAGGGGGCCCTGAACTACGTGTGCGGTCAGTGTAATCATGTCATATTGAAGTCTCTTCTCCGGATGCAGGTCCCCGACTCCGTCTACAAGTGCCCCAAGTGTGGCGCCTTTAACCAGGTCCAGGTTTAGGCCGGGTGATCGATAAGACGGCGGGTGGCAGGGTTGAGTGTTTTGGAGAGGATAGAGAGGATGCAGGAGAAGGACGCCGACAAGATACCGGGCGGAGACTTCTCGGTGAACCTCAAGTCCGGCATGAGGATACCGGACGGCGCCTACGCCCCTAAGGAGCGTAAACCCAGGGTGATGTTAAACTCGGACGACGAGTGACGCCCGAGTCTTACCCGCCGCGCCTGCTCCTGTAGTGCCTTACGCGGATCGGCTCAGGCTTCTTCGGCGGCTCGGGCTCCTCCTCGACCGGGGGAGACGCCTCCACCTCTAGCGCGTGGTGTATGAGCGTCAGTATGTACGAGGTGTTGTACCCGACCTCGTCCCTCAGCTTCTGCTTCACGCCCGCGGCGCCGTCGACGTAGTCGTTGTAGTGCTTGGCCGCCTTCTCGAACTCGGGGAACCCCACGGTGCGTATGCCCTTTATGCCCTTGCCCTCGATGAACACGCGGTCCGAGACGGCGCGCGCGTAGAAGTGGCCGCCCGTCGGCTCCAGCGCCCACGTCTCGAGGTCCAGGGTGCCCTTCTTCAGCTCGGCCTGCAGGTTCTCCCAATACTGTCTAATCTTGTTCGGTTGGATGTGACTCAAGTAGTTCTCTGGCTATTGGTGGTCACGCTGCATAAAAACTGGCACTATGATTTAACGCTGGGAAACACCGTTCGATGTTCTCGGCGGAGGCTCTCGCGTGTAATGAGTTTAGAAATCCTCGCCTTTTAGGATTTTAATCAGAATTCCGTGGCCCTTTTTCTGAATTATTATCCTCGCCATGATCTCCTGTCTAAGATTTTCTGGGAGACGCTGTGCCTGCCAGTCGCGTTCCTTGGCGACGTTAGCTTCGGCGTTTGTGGGGTCGGCTGCCGCGATGGCTTTGAGCGCGTAATAGGCGCCGCCGAGGGCGTGCTGGGGGACGTGTGCGGTCGCCACCGCCTGGCCCGCGGCGCGTGCGGCGAAACAGGCCGCGTCATTCTCCTTCGCAACCCGGGCGGCGGCGTGGGCCGCGAGGGAGGCCCCTCGTATCTCGGACATCTTGAAGACTCCCGTGCGGACCCACGTCCGGCACGCCTCGATGGCCTTCCGGGGCCGGTCGTCCTCAGGATACGCCCTCTCAAACAGGGGGAGAACCCTCTCGGCGCAGTCCGCTGCCCAGATCGCCAGCGACCTCTGATCCTGCTTGGAGTATTTCTTCATGAATCGTTCCTTGTCTCGAACCAATTATATGGCGCAGAGGAAGAGCTTCAAAGTATGGTTTAGACTGGCAAATTCAAATTTTTCATGTTTCAGTTAATTCATTCCTGCTGAAGGCGGAAACCGAGTTCGTACCTTAAATGATCCTCATTCTCAGCCGGGGTTGTCTATCCTCCATTGTATCCCCGACCTGAGGAAATGATAGTCGTCGGTTCGAGCCTTAAGAATCGCGGGGAGCGTGGTTCCTTCACCTCTGATGCCCTCCCACTTCCCGGTGCCTCCGACGAACTTGTATAATCCACGGCCCCTCGCGTACCACCAGACGTGGACAAGCCACGACATGTCGCCCTCCGCGTCCGTGTCTTCGAGCAGCATCACATCGGCGAGCCTCTCTCCATGGCTCCAAACGGTCACCCCCTTGTCGTAGCTGGCTGCGTAGCCGCGTGGACTCGGGACCGCTGGATCCTCCGGCAGTAGCACCCCTATCTGCGTGTTGACGATGAGCTTCAACCCGTTGGATAGTTCCCTTATTGACTCGGTGACGTGGGGCCCGTGGAAGCTCAGGCTCGACGCCTTGTTTGTGTATGGGCCCTTGGGGTCGAACGCCGGTACGGTCTGATCGTTCTTCTCGTCGAGCTCCCAGCTCATCTCGTAGCTCGGCATCGTGCCGTCGTCGGCGCGGCGCTGCGTGCCCGTGATTTTCGCCTCGCCGGCGATCCCCTTCCACTTCCCCGTGCCGACTACGAAGTGGTAGACCGCCTTTCCCTCGCTAGGCTCCCAGAGGATGCTCCAGGTCACGTCGCCGTCCGGGTCGATGGTCTCGACGAACGCCGCTTGCCTGATGAGCTTGCCCGCGGCGTCGATCAGGACGCTCCCATGTGCGTAGTACGTGCATTTGTTCCAGGGGCTGCCGGCGTTGTCGCTGACGACGATCCCCGACTTGTGGCAGTCGATGAGCACCTGACCAGGCTTTACCTCCTTCCTCTTCCGCTCCACGGTTGGATCCATGAATATGTAACCGGTGTCCTTGCCCGCTCTTTTTTCAACCATCTTGTGTCGTCGTCTAATTCCTCAACCGACTAGAAAATATTTTCCACACATAAACTGGGCCTTACGTGATAATGTTAACTAGTGGCTGAAAACTGGCGCAGAGGAAGGGATTCATCTCCCGTTTTAACGGCTATGCTCTTTTTTACTATTTTTTTATACACTTTTAGGCCATATTCATTCAAGATAAGATGGGGACCCATAAAATATCCTTGCCATTGTCAACACAGAAGCCCAATAAGAAGTGTAAGCTGATATCTCAGCGGTATTCTTGTCAACTGAACCAAGTATGCTATGAAACATGGTGCCAGGAGTTGTTCTAACAAAGCGAATCGATGTTTCAAGCCCATCGCCATAAGTAAATTTGATACACGGATTATTGACGACTGATGTTTCTATATCTATATTGTTTATTTCTTTGATATCTATTGATTCTTCAGAGGAGTCATACAAATCTTCTGTTGTTGGTTCCCCTCTTTTTAATATTAACCGTTTATCTGTGAGGATTAATACTGTTGGTTCACCTGAGTTTTTAAATATAGCACGCCAGTTCTCGGTTGTCATTAATAATATTTTTTCTTTAGTTTCCATAGCGGCTCACGTCCTTTCTATTTTTATCGAAGGTTATTAAAATCTCATATTCATACTGATATTGGATACTGACTAGAAGACATAGTAATGTTATTATTAATAAATTGATTATTCATCATCTGTTTTTTATCTGGATTTTTATTCATATCTTCTATGATTTTATCAACTCCTTTTTTAAAATCTTCAAAATATCTTTCATTGCAAATTTTTATAACATCATTATCAATATAAATGCCAATTCTACAACCATCGTATTTTTGATATATATTTGAGTCTTTTTTTGTCATACATTCATGAATTAACCCACATCGAATTATCTCATAAGGAGTCCCCCTATTACCAAATTTATTTTGAAACTCTGTGATTACTTGTCCATAACCCATTTGAACTAACATTTCATTATAATTACACCATAAATCATGATGAACTCCGATTCTTCCTAAATATACCGCCCCAATAATCTCTGTATAAGCTGCCAATAAAGTTGCAACAGGAAAATTCAATCCGTGGCACATCATGCACTCAATATCTTGATACATATTCTGTTTTACATTCTTCTCGAAAAACTCATCAATCTCCATCGTTACACACCCAAATTCGGTCTTAGTGTAGAAGATATATAACAATAACGAACCATACCCTTTCGCTCATCATTTTCTCTTTCTAAGTATTTTTTTTACCCTCATAGTCAGAGACATACTCGAAAACCGATTCAAGTAAAACCGTAAACTCATCTATTGGGGAGATTTTCCACAACTAGGACAAAACGATAATGTGTAAGGTATAAAAGTCCCACAATAAGGACAGTTTTTTCCTCCTAATACCTCACCACTAATTGCAACTGAAATTGAGTCCATATGAGGTATATCTTGTGGTGTGGGCTGATCCTGTTTACTTATCGTACCCAACACTAAACGTTTTGTACGTTCTTCCCAAATATTATAAGGCATAGTTCCATAATCCTCATCATGAACAAACATTGCGAAAATAGCCCTTTTAGTTCCTCTCTTAATATTTCCACTTAGTTGAGTTGGTGAAATTCCACCTTCTGTTTCTGACTCAACAATATCATCTATAATATAAAACACTTTATCCCCAACTTTGTAACGTTTTGCCTTTTTTTCCTCGTAGTCAATTTTATCTTTTGAGGACAATTAGGGTCTAAACTATTTTAGTTGTACATCATATATAATATTTATTTTTATTAAAAGAATATTATCCCTAATTCAACTCATTTTGGCATTTATTTTCGTTTTCGGAGTACTTTTCTTCCCTCAAAATCTGAGACGTACTCGAAGCCTGATTCTAACAACTGGGTAAATTCTTGGATGGTTGAGGCGACTTTCACGATGAAGGAGTTGTCCTCCTCGAAGTCAACAAGATGCGTATAGATCAGGGTATTCTTGATGCTCTTGTACCCGAGGTGCTTAACAAATTTGATCTCGGCTTCGATTGTCGATTCTTCGAGCCTCTTTCCCTTGAGGTAGTCTTCAAACGATTCAAATACAAAGGGTTTAGCGGTGGCGCAGAGGAAGGGATTCGAACCCTTGAGGCTCAAGGCCACTAGTTTTCGAGACTAGCCCAATAACCGCTCTGGCACCTCTGCCCAGAGATGAACCACGGGAGGCACAATATTAGCTTTCCCCGACA
>Ga0265292_1001584_pt1 | contig 19459 bp, 20 predicted proteins | sample Munlanlewell296A_FD_189080 | JGI IMG/M metagenome (GOLD analysis project Ga0265292, IMG submission 189080) | Leachate microbial communities from a municipal landfill in Southern Ontario, Canada - Leachate well 296A | ecosystem: Engineered > Solid waste > Landfill > Unclassified | place: Canada... | reverse complement strand
GGCCACGCCCTGGAAATTGGCGCCGTAGCCTACGCTCGTGGGGACGGCGACGATCGGCACCTCGATTAGCCCGCCCACGACGCTCGGCAACGCGCCCTCCATGCCCGCTACGACTATCGCGCAATCTGCCTTGCGTATCTCTTCGATGCAGGCGAGCAGCCTCTGCAGTCCCGCGACGCCTACGTCGTAATAGCGCACTGCCTCGAGCCCCGCGAACTGCGCGGTGCGGCACGCCTCTTCCGCGACCGGCACATCCGCAGTGCCTGCGGCCACGACCGCGAGTCTCGCGTCGATGGGCTCCGGGGTGCGCTTCATTATCGTGAACGTGCGGCTCACGGGATCGATCTCAGCCGTGCGGAAGCGCTGTCTCACCTCCTCGAGCAAGGCCTCATCTGCGCGCGTGCCGAAGACGTTCTGGCCCTTTTCAAGGGCCTCGGCCGCGATGGCGACGACGTGCTCGCGGCGCTTGCCCATGCAGAATATCACCTCTGCGAATCCGTTTCGCAGAGGCCTGTGCCCGTCGTGCTTGGCGAACCCGATGTCCGAGAACGGCATCGCGCGCAGCGCATCCATCGCCTCGGAGGGTGATACGCCGCCGGCTGCAACCTGCTCGAGTATTTTTTTCAAGGCATTCGCATCCATCTCGATTCCATCCCTCTCATCCCCTCATGCCGCCTGTCCTGTATCCTGCGAGATCCAGCGTGACGAACTTCCAACCGAGTTCGCGAAGCATCGAGAGGATATCTTCACGCCTGCCGATACATAGCTCCATATCCCCTGCCGCTACCTCGATACGAGCCAGCTCGCCATGGTGCCTCACCCTTACCTGCAGAGCGCCGAGCGCGCGCAGCGACTCTTCCGCTTGATCGATCCTGGCGAGCAGCTCCGCAGTTATCCGCTCTCCGGTCGGCACGCGCGACGCGAGACAGGCGGCCGAAGGCTTGTCAGCAGTCGGAAGCCCAAGCTCGCGCGCCAAGAGGCGTACGTCGTCCTTTGTAAACCCGGCCTCGATGAGCGGGGTCACAACCCGAGTAAGCTCCCTGGACGCCTTGTTGCCGGGCCTGTGTCCGCCAAGGTCCTCCGCGTTCGTGCCCTCCACTATGAATCGGAACCCGCGTTCGTCCGCGAGAGAGACGAGCTTCTCCATCAGGTACTTCTTGCAGAAATAGCAGCGGTCCTCTGGATTGGCCGCGTACCTGGGATCATCGAGCTCAAGTGTCGTTACGAACGTATGCGGGATACCGCGCTCCGAGCAAAACCTGGCTGCGGAGAGGCGATCCTGCCTGGGCAGCGATGGGGAATCCGCAGTGACCGCGATCATGCGGCTGCCAAGCGCCTCGTGCGCAACTGCAACGAGCACGGAGGAGTCCACGCCCCCGGAAAACGCAACAACGGCGCTCTCCAGAGACCGGAGGCGCCGTTTAAGGGTCTCGAACTTTGTTTCGTATGTGTTTGTCATGCTGAAGTCAGCAGGCACTGGCGCAGCTCGCCGACCGTTTCTGCGATCTTGTCTGCGCCGGCCGCCACAAGCTCCTCTTTTGTCCCGTATCCGTACGACACGCCGATGGAGGGGCACTGGCATTTCTTTGCGGCTTCGATGTCTACACCGCGATCGCCGATGAAGAGGGCCTTCTTGATCCCTTCCTTCTTCATTATATGCTTGAACAGTTCGATCTTGTTGCCGAGCTTTCCGTTGAGCTCGCTGCCGTACACGGACTTGAAGAGCGCCTTGATGCCCAGGTGATCGAGTACCATCTCGCAGGAGACCTGAGGCTTGATCGACGCAACGATCAGGGTGCCGTTCTTTGATGCAGCCTCCAGGAGGCCGACGATCCCGGGATAGAGCCTGTGCTCGGGTATCCCCTCTTTGTGGAAGCGCTCGCGGTATGCATCCACGCATGTCTTGAGGAAGCGCTTGTCCTTGCGCTTGGTGATGTCAGCGAAGACGGTCTCCAGGCTGAAGCCGATATAGCGCTTTAGACGCTCGATCGGCACAGGCTTCATGCCATGCTTCTTGAGGGCAAAATTGATGCAGCGCGGGATGGCCGTGCCGGGGTTCACTACTGTTCCATCAAGATCAAATATGAAATGATATTGGGCGCGCATAGTCATAGGGGGCGGTCTATATAATGAAGAAGGTCACACTTTCAAGGAAAAAATGCGGTGCATTGCCCATTTCATCTTATTGTTCGGGATGTTGGAGTTAATCGTCCCTGTTTTGACAGGTAAAGAATCGGTTTTGAATGACGACGCTTCAGATTTGAAACTAAAGCAGGATTTAAAAATAGCGATATCTCAATGGAAACTTTAACAATATGACATGTAATTATTTACTAATTTATATTCAATTATATAATAATAAAGACTTTTTAGTCCTATTTTCCCTCGCCCTTCTCCTTGCGCCTCGAAAGCCTGACCTGATTGGCCTTCTCCACCTCCACGAATTCATTCAGCTCAGGCGGTACGGCGCCTGGCGAAACCCATCCCAGCCTCTCAGCCAGCGACTTGAGCGAGCTCCAGCTCACATCGAGCACCTCCTCCCAGAGGCCCAGCATCTTCATGCTGGATTCAAACCCGGCTCGGGCAAGATCCCCCTTCTTTGGATAACGCACGCGTATGTCATCGCGGATGGTCAGGACGTGAGAGTCGCCGAAGAGCCTGCGAACCCCCTCATCCCGGGCCTTCGCGACTGCGATTTCTTTGAGCTTCTCCTCTTCTGCCTCGATCCTCTTTATGCGCTCCATGAGATCATGCCTCTCCGCCTCGAGCTTGGCATAGCGATTGCAAAGCCCCACCCCTACCTCTTCCGCGTACTCTTCCAATGGCATGGCCGCGACCCGGAAGCGATGGGCGAAAAGCGGGCATATCTCCTGAAAATTGCACCAACTGCAGAGCGATGACTCGTGCGGCGGAAAATCGGTCGCCGCCTCTATCTCATCGATGAGCGCGATGATCTTTTGCCGAAGCTCCGAGAGCTCCTCCGGCGTGCGCCTCGAGCCCATCTCGATATCGAACGACACGTAGTGCCAGACGAGTTCCACGCCTGCCACATCAGGCCATGAACCGCGCACCGCGATCTCGTAAAGGGCCAGCTGCCTGTCCGCGGCGAGGTCGGCCTGCACCGGCAGAAATCCGGAAGTCTTATAGTCATGGATCTCGAATACATCGTCGTCGCGTCGCATGAGCCTGTCGATGATGCATCGCACTTGATGCCTGCCGGTTTCATCGAGGCCGATGATGAGCTCGCGCTCCAGGCCCAGCACTCGACCGCTGTCGAATGGCGCATACCGCTTGTAGTAATCGGCGATCGCGCGGAGCCCTATCGCGCGATAATCATCCGCGCTCCGTTCATTATTATGGATGATGACGCCCGCGTGCCACTTCTTGTCCCAATTTGCGTTGAAAAGCGCTGTCAAATCGTCGAGGGTCGGAACCCGGGCAGGCGCCTGCTCATAGAGGTGCTCCATAACCTCGTGAAATCTGCTGCCGAGGAAAGACTCCGCATGATCCTTCCTCAGCTTGATTCCATCGATGTAGGCATACTTGTACTTGAGCGGGCACTGCTCGTAGGTCCCTAGCCTGCTGTGGGAATATATCGGCATGTCGATGGAACTATAGCGGCGGGATCCAGAGAAAAGCAACGCCTTTGCTTCGGGGTTTTATTTCTGCGGAGACTCTGGTATTACTCAGGGCCAGGAGGTGTCCCATGCGTGAAAGAAATACGATTTTCCTGCGCATCGCGACGATCTGCTTGTTCGCGATTGTCTTCATCTTCTTCTTCAACGGTTACAAGGACGAAGGTCCGTCGCGAAAAAAGTTCAGAAAGCTCCCGGGCGGCACGGAGGACCTTGTTGCCGAGGATGCAAAGCCCAAGCCGCCGCCGATCGATTATCTGAAGGGGATCAAGGGCAACAAGCGCGCGCAGGAATGGGCGAAATGGTGGAACAGCTGCGTTCCTAAATTCACCCTTGGTTCGCTGGAGCTGGTCGGCGATTCCGAGCTCAGCAATGACCCCGTAGACACGAAGCTCGTCGAGGAATCCATGAGCGGGCCTGGAAGGATGTTTTACTCGGGCTCGCCCGGCGGGCGCTACGAGATAAACCCCTATTGGGAGCGGCTATCATATAAAAAGGAAGCTGAAGGGTGGCAGCCTTACATAGAGACGCCGTGCGGCGCGCTCATATATGAGCCAAAGGCGCACAAGGCCAGGGTCGTGCTCGACTGCACGATGAACGAGGGCCTGGACGACGCGATATGGCTCGGTAAAGATAGCGTGGCTGTCATGGGCTACGGCTCAGTGACCAGGCAGATGAACGTGGAGTGCGAAAGTGTAGAGAGCTGTGCGACCCCGGAGATCTGGGTAATCGACCTCGCCTCGGGTTGGCTCCACGAATACAGGGGGGAACTAATCGCGCACGGCGCCTGCAAGGTCGGGGGCTATCTGCCGCAGAGGCTGCCCAGGTTCTTCGGAAAGCAGTAATGCTGTTTTCTCAATGACTCTGCTTGACGTTCATCCGTTCATTAATTATAGAGTTATCGTTTTAGATCGACACCAATAATCAACTAATGGAAGGGGGATGAAATGGCTAGCGTCACCGGCAGGACCACCACGAAGAAGACCTCAACGACAACAGGGAAGAGCGGCTCGACCCGCAAGGCAGATGAGCTCCTCGTGGTCACGCAGAACGAGCTCGGCATGATGGCCAGGCTCACGACTCCGCTGTCAAAAAACAACATCAACATCGAGTGCTTCACAGCATATGAGTGGGGCCATGAGGCTGCGTTCCGCATCGTCACGGACAACAACCGCAAGGCGCGCGACATCCTCCGTTCCGAGGGCTTCAATGTTCAGGAGAATCCCGTGGCGCTCTGGTATACCACCAATGAACCGGGTCGCATCACGAAGGCCGCAATGGCGCTGGCGAATGCGCATATCAACACGTTCTGTTCATATTCCACCGGGGTGCCGAACTCGGATGCAACGGTCATCGCATTCGATACCAGCGACACGAAGAAGACAATCGAGGTTCTGAATAACATTCGGTAGCGAAACTTCTTGGTATTTCATGCAGCGGGGCGCCTTTTAGGCGCCCCATTTTTTTGGGGACTAAATCTCCGCAGTGCGATAAACTATTATGGCATTTCGACAAGGGGGGGATATGAAACGCCTGATTCTGGCTGTAATTTTCCTGACAACCATTTTTGTCCCGAATTTCGCGCTCGCGCAGCCTACGCCAAACATCAGTTTCAATCCCGATCCCCTGGTCTTTCCTGATACGCGCACAGGACAGGCCTCTGTACCGCTGCAACTCACTATCACGAACAACAGCACCTGGCTCCCGCTCTATGTCTTTTCCACGAAAATAGCGGATTCACAGAATTTTCAAATAGCCGTTGATAACTGCTCAAACACGGCGACCCAACCCGGGGCCTCATGTACTGTATTTGTCGTGTTTCAACCGGGGCACACCGGCAGCTACGACACATCCCTTTCCGTGATAAGCCTCTCCCACGATGTGATCAGCTCGGTGTTGGTGCAGGGTCAGGGAGTGGCGCCCTCGGTTATATTGCTCCCCACATCGGTAAATTTCGGCGATCATATCGTTGGTAGTCCAAGCGAAATACGCTTCGCCCTGCTCAAGAACGGCGGCACTGCTCCACTTTCGATCTCGAGCATTGCGGCCAGCGCTGACTTTGGCGTCACGGACGACTGCGGAGTGCCCTTAAATCCAGACGCTTCGTGCACGCTCTCGATCACATTCACCCCTCCTGTCACCGGTGGGTTTACCGGCAGCGTGACAATAACCGACGATGCTGCGGACAGCCCCCAGTCGATCGCTCTGAGCGGCACGGGCATCGATGCCACGAACCCGGATATCGGCCTCTCAGCGGATTCGATCGATTTCGGGCCGCAGCTGGTGGGTACGACGAGCGCTGCTGCGATGGTAACGGTGTCGAGCAACGGCACGGCCGACCTGGTCATCAACTCCATAGTCGCGAGCCAGAATTTCGCCGTATCCCACGACTGCCCAGCCGCGATGCCGACCGGCACGGTGTGCACGCTTTCTGTCACGTTCACGGCACCGGCGGCAGGAACCGCGACGGGCACTATAGTGATCAGCGATAATGCGACGGACAGCCCGCAGACGATCGCCCTTACGGGACTGGGAATCACGCAGGGCGCACCGCAGGCCCAGCTTTCTGCGTCCACATTGGATTTCGGAGAGCAGACGGTCGACCAGCCGAGTCAGCAGAAATTCATAACGATCACGAACTCGGGATCAGAGGGTCTGCTAATCTCTTCTGTGTCGATAATCGGGGACGGTGCGACGAGCTTCAGCAACCTCGACGATTGCACGGAAAATTTCCTCGCGCCAAGCGCCTTCTGCACGATCGCGGCCACATTCACGCCTGCGGACGACGGTCCATTCGGAGCGACAGTGAGCATAAACGACAACGCCGCCGACAGTCCGCAAATTGCGGCGCTCGAAGGCACCGGCATTCTGCCGAACAGCGGCGGCGGTTGTTCAATCGCGGCGAACAGCGGCGCTTCGTCGTTTATCGGATTGCAGCTGGTCGCATTCCTGCTCGCTATGATTCGCTCGCGCAGACCCTCTAGATAAATAGATGGTTTGCTCTCACTTCGTGGAGAGCCGTATCGACTGCACGAACGGGAGCTCAGCCACGTCCTGCAGGTCTTGCGCCTTAAGATTGCCGGAGGCGATCGGTCCGGAGAACATGCGGACATTGTAGCCCGCGCTGATAAGGAAAGATTGATCTCCCCTGTCGGCCGGGGCCTCGACGCGCACAAAGCAGTCCAGCCTGCGCGTGGGCTCGTTCTTCATGGCATCGAGCCACGCCGCCTGGAGCCGATCGTCCAGCTTATTCCACGCCCTGCTCTGCTGAAACGAGCCCTGAGCGCCAGGCACCTGCTCATTATTCTGCTGCTCTACCTGCTGCGGGGCCTGATCTTTGGCCTTTTGTTTACCCTGCGCGTAAAGCCCCGACGCCGACAGCACGACAAGGCAAGCGCTGACTGCGATGACAACTGCTTCAGAAATAAATCGCATTTTTTTCATATCCCCCCCCTTTATGGTGTCGTCTATTTATCATAAGAGCGACTGAAGGCCATAGAAAAAGGCCCATGCATGCATGGGCCTTTTTAGTTACAGGATCAGCGACATTAAGCTATTTCATCGCAGGCATGCTCATCTTGTTGAAGCCAGCGGGTATCTCAAAGAGGCCGGCATCCTGCGCGCCGACTTGAATGTTGGCCAGCTCGTTCATCCAGCTGCCGTCAACCGCGGCGGTCCTCACCGGCATGCCGTTCTCCGCATCCACCCATTGGAATATGGACGATGACTTGCCGTTCACGTCGTATGTGATTTTGAACTTGTTGGCCTTGCGACCGCCGACGCCCTCCTGGCCGACCTGTTCGCGCGCTGTCTCCCCGGGCATCTTGTCGGATGAGAATGCTGCGTTCTGCGGCTGGAACGGGTGCTCCATGTACATCTTCATCTGAGGCATAAGCATCCAGATAAGGTTCTTGTCCAGCCTGCCTATGATTATGCCTTCGGGCATCTCCATCCTCGTTTTGCCGTTTGAGACATAGAGCTTGCCCTTGATCAAGCCGCCCATCCCCTTTGTCGTAATCTCAGCCGAGAAATCCTTGGGCATGGATGTCTCCGCCGCAGCAGCGGGCGCCTTCGCGCTGCCGGCCACGTCCTGTTTGCCGCCGGTGGATGCGCCGCCCTCCATCTTCTTATTGCAGGCCGAGAATCCTACAGCGACTGCCGCTGCCAGAATGATGGCCATAGTCGTTGTTGTGCTGAATCGATTGCGCATTATTCCTCCTTGTCGTCCGATTAATTCGGAGAGTCGTGATATTTAGTGGCGAAGAATGAAAAGTCAAGGTGGCTTCATTCACCCACCCCCGCTACAAAAAAGAAGAGGGGTCTCTCGACCCCTCTTCTTTTTTGTAGCGGGGGCAGGATTTGAACCTGCGACCTTCAGGTTATGAGCCTGACGAGCTACCGGGCTGCTCTACCCCGCAATATGTTTTATTTTCAAGAAATTAGCCCTCGAAAAGCCGGGACTTCGTACTGGAAAGCCCCAGCCCTGTCAAGGCAATTTCCAGTACGTTGGCAATGGCAACGTTGCGCGACATCTGTGGCGTTTCTTTATTTCTGCCTAACCGCAGCGAGCCTATCTAGTGCGGCGGATTTTTTGAGGGCCTCGGCCTTGGCAGCCGCATCGTGGGCTGCCTCGTAGCCAATCGAGGCGCGCTCCCATGTCCTGGCGCAGAAACGCAGCTCCAAAGAGTTGAGGCGCCGCGGATCTTCGCATAGGGAAGCAAACGAGGATTTCCCGCCCTTGCCCTGGATCTGCAGATTGGCCGAATTGCCGCGCAGATTCTTCAAACCCATGTATGCGGAGTTGAAATAAAGCGTCTCAGCCTTGTCTTTATCAAGCTCAAAAGCGCGCCTGACGAACCTGCCGCCATCGTCTTTGTTTGATGTATTGTACGCTGTAATCCCAGCAAACAAGAAAGACAAAGCGAGTTGCCGCTGCATGGGGGCTGGAACCTTCCTTTCCATGAAGCCAACTGCTGTTTTCGCGGTGTTGAACTTGATCGCATCGGTCATCAAATTGCTCGTGTTGACAAAATTTAACAATACCTTTTCAATCGACTGCACCAGAGTCCCGCATTTCTCCTCGTCGTTAAAGTCTACATGCTTCAGCAACCTCTCTGCCAGGTCCTCCCTTCCATTCCCAAGGACGAGGAACGCGACCGCATGGCGTATCCTCAGCGCTTCAATTCTTTTGCGATCAAATCCGCATTCAGCCAATTTATCCAGCGTATCTTCAAGAACAGTCAGGCTTCGTTCCAGCTCCGCACCGGAGGAAAGAAAGCGATAGCCCTGGGTGTTCAGCGCTATAGGGTCATAGGACAAAGCGCTCTCAACGATGCCCATCCATGCGCCGCTTTCAGAATTTTTGCGTATGATCTCCGTCAATCGTTTCGCATTATCACGGTCGCCCAGAGAGTACAGGTTCTGTATCAAATTTCCATAAGCTTCAGCGGAAAGGAGCAGGGCATTGTTGCGCTTCTCGATAAGCGAAACGGTTTCATTCAATTCCTCTGCAGCATGCTCCCTGTCGCCCAGGCTGAGCAAAACGCTGCCGTAACGCGCGTGCGCCTGAGGGGCGCCCGGCTCGCGCTTGATAACCTCTTTCAACTGAGCAATACCTTCCTTGCGAATTTTCTCGTATTCAGCCTTATCGGACTCGTTCGCGAGTCCGTATTCAAATGAATAGCAATCGAGGTTCGCGTTCGCAGACAGAAAGCGAATGAAGTTATGCTCGGGATGAAGGTCTCGCAAAGAACGGTAATTCTCCACAAGGGAACGACAAGTGTCCGATCGCGAATCGCCGGCGGTCCAGAGCCTGGAAATAAAATCATAGAGCTTAAGCCCGCCGACAAACGTGGGATCGTGTTTGACGGTTTCAAACAAATTATCTCTTATGAAATGCATACGAGCCGCATTCTGATCTTTGCCTGTTAGAAAACCGCTTCCATGAGCTACGGAAAAGGAGTCCGCGGCGTAGGGGGAATCCTCTCTGAGTTGCTTAAAAATCGGCTGCTCCATCTCGGGTCGGTTCAATCCGAACCTTCGCCTGTGTTTAATAATATTCACATCGTATTGAAACACGGGGGAACCTGCGAATCGCGGCTTGGCCTTTTCGATAAGCTGCTCCAGCTCATTATCGGAAATTTGCCTCAATGTATTTTGTTTATGAATCGAAGCTTTCCAGGCATTCGCATCCTCCGGCATCAACTGCTCCCACATCTGGTATTTTTCAAGCGGCATCGGGAATTTATCATCGACGAGAAACCAGTTATTCAAATAATAAGAAGCGGCTATGCGCGGAGATATGCGTTTCGCTTCAGCGTAAAATTCCTGGGGGATATCCGGGATAACGGCCAGATCAAAATTGAAGTTCTCGCCTTGCGAAAGCGGCACGCTCACAAACACGTGCCCCGGCGTCAGGGCGCTCGTATCAAAAAAAAGACCCATCGCGCCGAGCGTCGGCTTAAACCTGTGCAGCTCCATGAACTGAGGGTCGAGCCCAGCCTTGCGAAGAGCAAAATATGAAATATAAGATTGCTCTACACAAACGCCGCACTTTTTTTCCAAAGCCTCCCAGTCATTCAACGCATGATCGCATTTTTTAGTTCCCTCTTTAAAATACGACCCAAGAAATGAGCGGATCCTGATACATAGTTCCCTCTTGTATTCGCGCGTACCGGGTTGCGCGGAACCTTTGCTTTTCTCGTATTCTACCTTGATGAGATTCACGCCATCGGTAATTTTTTTCTTCCAGGTTTTATCGTCTCCGGTGTCATCGTTGAAATCATCCATCGCGTACGGGACGGGAAAGCCGCGCTTGACCAGCAACGAATAATACTCTTCATTGCCGTACGCAAAATCCAAGACCTCCTGCTGCTCGATAGCTCCGGAGCGGTTGAGGTGCTGAGGCACCGAACCGTAAAGAAATACATCATAACCTCGATCGACCTTCTCCAGAAGCTCGGCAAGGCTCTCCTTGTCGCCTTTATGATCCTTGATCCATTTTTCTTTGATGTCTCCCCAGAGTCCGACCACCAACGAGTCGCTGGGGATGGCTATTTCATAATCTGTCTTTTTCTTCTCAGAGCTTTGGGGTGGCATCGGCCGAACGGGGCTGCATCCGGTTAGAAACATGATCTCGCCTCCTTAAATTCGGCGCCCACCTGTCAATCGAGGAAGGCATGCCCTACCTCATCCGCACGCCCAGGCGTTTCAGCACGTCCGGCAGCGGGTGATAGAATTCGATGCCCGCCTCGAACGTCCGCGATCTCACGCCCTCTGCCGCGCGCGTCCATCTTACCGTCGCATCGACAGCCGACCCCGGGCTACTCGGAAACGCAACCGCGACATGAACTCCCTCTTCAAGCGGCTCCGTCGTGCACATCCTGAGCCCCAGCACGCTTGCGTCCATCGTCTCCGCGCGTATCCAGGTCCCGTCCGGCGGCACGCAAAAAGCGATCTCCGTGCTGACCGATACGCGAGGCGCGCGCCGCACTCCCTCTCCGCCATCCGCGCCTCGTTCGCGCACGAGCTGCGCGTCGTAGGCAGCCCTGCTCTCCGGATTTCGAAGTATCTCGTACGCGGCGTTGAGCTCCTTCGCGAACTCCTCGTCGCCGCCCAGATCAGGGTGCGCGCGCATCGCCTTCATCCATGCGCGATACACGGCGGATACTATCTCCGCAGGTGCTGCGCGCGTGATCCCCAGCACGTCGTAGTAAGTGGTCTTTGCGGGCATATGCATGCCCTCCATGGATTAGATTCGCAGCGAATCGAACTCGCCGCGCAAAGACGGCTGCGACTTGATGAGTTTGCGTTGCGTGCCATCCGAGAGCGCCAGCTCGACTTCGCGTTCCTCATGATCCGAATAGCTTGCGCAGATCCGCAAGGCCAGATCGATGTCCGCTTTGTCCCTCGAGCGTATCAGCAACGCGGTCGGGCCCGGGATGATTTCAGGGGCTATGAGGATGTGGCCGTCGTTTGCGATCTCGATCTTCGCATTATCGCGTTCGTTGCGACCCACGATCAGCTTGGCGCCGGACGGGAGCCTGAAGTGTCGGCCGAGCTTGAGAAGGCTTACATCGTCCGCTGTGAAGTCCGGCTCATTACGCATGAGTTCAGCAAGCCGCGCGGAGAACGCGGGGTCGGTGAGCAGGCACCCTCCCGCGGGCTGCATGTACTGTGTGATTCCGTATTTTTTTGCGAGCTCCATCTGCGGCCTGCGCGAGCGCCCTTCGATAGCCAGCAGCCGTTCGCGGTCCACGAGTCCCTCCTGCTCGGGTCTCGTAGGCGAAAGCAGTTTGGCAGACAGGGGCCGCAGCAAGATCTCAGCACAGCCTGAATCGCGCGCCACCGTATCGAGCGACTGGCGGTTCTGCGACATGGGCCGCTCCCCCAGGACCTCGCCGGTGGCGATGAGATCAAAGCCCTGCTCGCCGGCGATCTCGCCCGCCTTTTTGATCATGAGGGCATGGCAGTCGATGCACGGGTTGAGTTGCTTGCCGTGACCATGAGGGGGATTTTTGACGAGCGCGATGATCTCTTCCGTTATGTCGTGGATGATGAGGGAGATCTTGAGCTGGCCCGCAGCCCTCTCACCATTTGCCGAGCCAAAAAAAGGACTCACGAAGGTGAGCCCTGTGACCTCAATGCCCTGCTCCTCGAGGACCTTGACCGCGAGTATGCTGTCCAGCCCTCCGGAGAGGAGGCTTATTGCCCTGACCTTGCCGGCTCTCATAATGTTGAGAACCTATTATGGCGCAGCGGCCTTTTCAACAATATTGTCAAAAGATTGACCGCAAGGCCCATCTCATTTAGAATAATAATCTATGGAAGAACTCAATCTGCCCAAGTTCGACAAGCCGCTCACGGTGCTGGCCGTAGAGGACGATCCCACGATCCTGCTGGTTATCGAAAAGATGCTCACAGCGCATGGCTGCGTCGTCAAGAAGGCCACATCAGGCCAGGAGGCACTCGACGCGGTCTGGAATGAACTTCCGGACGTGATACTGCTCGACGTGATGATGCCCGGGATGAACGGCTTTGAGGTCTGCAAAAAGCTCAAGGGCAGTCAGACCACGAGGCTCGTGCCGGTCATCATCGTGACGGCCCTCCAGGAGCGCGAAGACAGGATCAAAGGCATACAGGCCGGGTGCGATGACTTCATAAGCAAGCCCATAGACAGGCTCGAACTCATCGCCCGCGTACACGCCCTTGGCCAGGTAAAGCGCTTGAACGACGATCTGGACCATGCCGAGGCCGTGGTGCTGTCTCTGGCGCGCGCCGTGGAGGCCAAGGACACTACTACCGGCGATCACTGCGACCGGCTGATCCGCTTAAGCCGCGCGTTCGGCACTTATCTGGGTCTGGAGGAGAAGGATATCCGCACGCTCGAGCGCGCCAGCATCCTGCACGACGTGGGCAAGATCGGCATTCCCGATTCGATACTCCTGAAGCCGGGAAAGCTCACTGATGACGAATGGGAGATCATGCGCACCCACCCCATAGTCGGCGAGGAGATCTGTCATCCACTCAAATCCCTCTCTGAAGTCTGCCCTATCATCAGGCACCATCACGAGAAGTGGAACGGCATGGGATACCCTGACGGGCTGATGGCAGATTCGATCCCGTACCTGGCACGCGTCTTTCAGGTCATGGATGCATTCGACGCGATGAGCACTCAGCGGCCGTACAAACGCGCATTCTCTCTGGAAGAAACCCTGCGAACTCTAGGGGAAGAGACTGTTAAAGGTTACTGGGACCCCGCGGTCATGGACAAATTCCTCGACTTCATCGAAAAGAACCCCAACGCTTCAGAATCGATCTGACAGCCCTGCTACGCCTTGCCCTTGTCGTGAATCTCCAAGCCTGCCTTGGCCAGGATCTCCAGCACCTCGCTCTTGGAGCGCCCCGTTTCCTTGGCCACCCTGCCGACATCATCCACCAGCCCGCGCGACAGATAAAAGGCAAAGCTCTGTTTTCGCGCCCGTGAATCAAGCTTTGGTTTCTTTTCGATGAGCGGGGGCATCTCCTCTCCTTCCTCTCATCGGATATCATAGCATCTATTTGGGTGTCAAATCAATATTTGACATATATTTTAAAATATATTAGATTTCCTATCAGATGGGGAGAGGAGGGCACGGGAATGAAGCTCTCTCAAAGCAAGGAAGTGAATCGAAGGATCGCAGCGCTCAGAAAGCGTTGCCCCTGGATGGCCTCGCTCATCATGCATTGCCTCGAAAGCCGCGATCCCAGGGCATACGAAGCGCTGCGTTTGCTGATCGAGCGGCTGCGCGAGAAGGCAGCCTGACACCGATATTAGAATTGCTCCCAGGAGGGACGGGTGCGCGCCACACTAAGACCTGACCGGCAGCGATTCGTGCCCAGCGAGTACCTAGGGGACTTTGAGGAGCAGGGTCCCCCTTCCCTCAAGGTCAGGGGCTCCCGCTCCTACTTCGACATTGCCCATAATGTAGTGGTCGCCAGAAAGCCCCTCTCCAAAACCGCGCCGCGACCAAGGGGTTTAATTGGTGCGCTTCTTTCCCGGCTTGGGTTCCGCTGCTGACTTCTCCGGCATATTGCCTGCTGCCTTTGCCTGCTCGTACATCGCCATGGCCTCCGGCAAGAGCTTTTCCAGCTCTCGCGCGCGCATGCCGTTCGAAGGGTGAGAAGTAAATATGCTCGTTCGATCCTTCTTCATGGTGGCGGCCTTTTTCCACAGCTCAACCGCCGCCCGCGGGTCATACCCCGCCTTTGCCATATAAAAAAGCCCGATTCGGTCCGCCTCCAGCTCGTTTTTGCGTGAATAGCTCGGTATATAGAGGTCCATACCGCTGCCAAAGACCTGGCCGAATACATCCGCTCCCTGCGAGGAGCCCCCGGCCGCGATTGCCGTCTGCACAGCTGCGCCTACCATCGAGATCGTCATGGCGTTGCTGATCGATTCGGTGACGTGCCTTGCCGTGGCATGCGCGATCTCGTGCGCAAGCACCGCGGCAAGCTGATCGTCGTTACCCTTCTCCACCAGACCCTTCTTCGGATCCCACAGCCCCGTGTATACCATCACCTTGCCGCCAGGGGCACACCAGGCATTGACCACGTCAACATCGGCCAGATGAACCTCGTACGGAAAGTTGGGATAGTGCGATACCGCGGCCAAGCGGGCCACGATCCGCTTGAGCCTCGCGTACTCCACGGGGTCGGCGGCCTCGTCCAGCTTCTTGCCCTTTGCCTTTATCGAAGCTTCCTGCGCCGTCAGCACCTGCGTGCCGATCTTGGGCTCATCATTGATATTGTAGTAATTGAGGGTCGACTTGCCGGTAACAAAGTCCTTGGCGCACCCATGAAACACAACGAGCAGTACCAATGCGATGAGAAAGATGACCCTCCTCATCCATTCTTTTTGAAGGTTTTCCATCAATGGATCGCGCCAGGCGAGCATCATGGTCTTTCTATAAAACGTTTTTAACTTACTGAAAAGGCAAATCTATTCATGTTCAAGCAAACCGTTCGATAAACTTAAAGTAAAGCATTACCAGAAACAAGACCTTATTCATCCGAGAGCTTCGAACAACATTGAATGCATTCTCAAAGAAAAATCGTGCAACAAACCATATTTATGTTGAAAATTATGCGCCGGATGAAATATGGATTGTGCATGACCCTGCCTCGTTTTGAGCGCGGCGTTCAACTCTCCACATACACGACTTTTCGCATAGGTGGTCCTGCAACCGCATTCACCATCGCAAGATCTTCGGACGAAGTGACCGAGGCCGCGTGGAAGGCTGAGGGACAGGGCCTCCCCTGGCACGTCATCGGTCATGGCTCAAACCTGCTTGTGTCGGATAACGGATTTGACGGCGCTGTCATCGTGTTCAGAGATGAGCGGCCCCCTCGTCTCAACTGCGACGGGAGCGTAACCGTATCCGGAGGCGCGGCGCTGCACTCGCTTGTGGATTTCATGGCCATCAACGGGCTCTCCGGGCTGGAAAACCTCGTCGGCATTCCCGGTACGGTTGGAGGGGCTATCTGCGGCAACGCGGGCGCCTACGGCACCGCGATCAGCGAGCGACTCGTCTCCGTAGTGCTCCTCGATCGCATGGGCGGCATGCGGCACGCCGTCCCTGAGGAGCTGATGTTCGCGTATCGATCGAGCACGCTCAGGGTCAACAACGAGGTGGTGCTTGAGGCGACGTTCTTTGCAGAACATGCGGATCCCTCCGAAATCAGGCAAGCTATCGAAGAACGCCTCGCCGATCGATGCCACAAGCACCCGGACCCGTCGCGCGTCCCCACTGCGGGCAGCTACTTCAAGAACCCGCCTTCGGATAACGGCAGGCGCATGCCGGCAGGCCAGCTCCTCGAGGAGGCGGGCTGCAAGGATATGCGCGTCGGCGGGGCGCACCTGTGGCATTCGCATGCGAACATCATCGTGACCGACGGAAACGCCACGGCCAAGGACGTCCGGAATCTGGCATCCGAGATGGCAAATCGAGTCGAAGAGCGTTTTGGCTTAAGGCTGATGCCGGAAGTCATCTATCTAGAGTGAGAGCTCTCCCTGATCAATTGCTGCACTTCTTCGCCCCTAAGAAATCTCCACGCACCCGGTTTGAGCTGGCCTAACTTCACAGGCCCGATGGAAACGCGCCTCAACCTGATAACCGGGCTGCCGATCGCGTCGCACATCCTGCGCACCTGGCGGTTGCGCCCCTCGCGGATCGATATCTCCAGGAGCGCGTTGGGTCCGCCCTTGTCTATGCGCCGCACGCGCGAAGGCAGGGTCTTGCCGTCCGAGAGCTTCACCCCGTCCTTGAGCCTGGCCAAGGCATCTGCCGGCGGCTCGCCCTTCACCCGAACGTGGTAGGTCTTCCAGATCTCGTGGCGCGGGTGGGTGAGCCGGTTCAGAAAATCGCCGTCATCAGTCAGGAAGAGCAGTCCTTCCGAGTCAAAATCGAGCCTGCCCACCGAGTTGAGTGAGCCCTTCAATTCCTCGAAATGCTCCCAGATGGTCTTGCGCCCTTGTGGATCTGATTTTGTGACAAGCTCGCCGCGAGGTTTGAAGAATGCGATGTATCTTCGCTGGGAGGAGATTCTGATCGGCTTATTGTTCAAGCAGACCCTGTCATTAAAAGGGTCCACCTTGGTGCCAAGCTCGGACGCAACCTCGCCGTTGACCGTTACCTCACCCCTGGCGATCGCTTCCTCGGCAGCTCGGCGCGACAGCTCAGTCGAAAGGGCGATCATCCGCTGAAGCCGGATCTTCTGCGGGATCGCCATGGACGGCAGAGGGATCCTCTCCTTCCGAGGCCCCTGCCTCCCCGACCGATCCGCCTTCATTCGCGGATGCACTTTGGAGTTGCTCACCTTGTTCCCCCTCCACAACGCCCTCGCCCCCTTCTCCGCCCTCATTCAGGGGTTTGGGGAATATGGCGCGTTCCAGGCGCCTGACGTCCTTGAGTCGGCCCTCGAGGTCGGTAAGCGCCTCCATGTCCTTGTCCTCTTCCTCCTCGTCCTCGTCGAGCGACCTGCGGCGTATGATCTCGGTCTCTTCCTCGTCGTCGCCCTCTATTGCCTCAGTGGGGTCCTCGTCGTCGCCCTGCGCGTGCAGGGCAGTGCTGTCCTGCGTACCGGCCTGCGCCTGCGTCTGAGCAGCGCGGCGCTCGCGCATGAGCTCGTCCAGATCCTTGAGCGTGGGAAGTTCGTTGAGCGCGTTTAAGCTGAAGACCTCAAGGAACTCCTTCGTCGTGCCATAGAGCAGCGGCTGGCCCGGCTCCTGGCTGCGGCCGACGATCCGCAAGAGCCTGCGCTCGAGGAGCGTCTTGAGCACGCCGCCCGAGTCCACACCGCGTATTTTTTCGATCTCGCTGCGCATGATCGGCTGGCGGTACGCGACTATGGCCAGCGACTCGAGGGCCGGCGCCGAGAGCCGCATGGGCTTTGGCAGATTGATCCTGCGCAGCCACTCCGCGCACGAAGGCTTTGTGCGGAACTGATATCCGCCAGCGACGTTCACCAGGCCTATCCCCCTGGCGGGCGTGGCGTTCAGATCGCTCTCGATCTCCTCAAGGCACTCCCGGATCTCTTCGCGCCCTACGCCGGCGTCTGCGAGCGCCATCAGCATAACATTCTCCGTGAGCGGCTCCTCGGCCACGAAGATCATCGACTCCAATATTGCCCTCAGTTCTGCGCGTTCCATCACGCCTCCTTGTCCGGCGCGTCAAAGCCAGTGGCCTCGTTTTCGACGAGGTGCACGACGTCCTCTTCCTTCACCTCTTCCATTATACCCTGCACGTGCAGGGGCCCGCCCAGCGACGCCTGATATACGCGAATCATGCGCAACCTGCACATCTCCAGCAGCGCAATGAACGTGATCACAACGTCGTAGCGCACGAGTCCCTTCGGAAGGAGGTCCTCGAGGGTGATTGCTATCCCGGGCCTCAGCTGCGCCATGATCTGATAGATGCGGTCGTTTACCGAGATGCGGTCAACCGCGATGTCGTGGTAGCGCTGCTCGGGTATGCGCTTGAGAATGCGCGAGAAGGCCTCCACCAGCTCGTACGCATCGCCTTCGATCGGGCCGTCGCCTTCCGCCTCGATGCGTTCCGGCGCCTGCGGCACGAAGACGTCGCGGCCCAGCATTGCGCGCTGCACGAACTTCTCCGACGCATCCTTGTAGCGCTGGTACTCGAGGAGCCTCCGCACCAGATCGGCGCGCGGGTCCAGGCCCTCATCTTCCAGAGCGCCCGTCTCATCCGGCAGCAGCATCGCGGACTTTATGTGGGCCAGCTCAGCTGCCATGAGCAGAAAATCGCCGGCGAGGTCGATGTCCAGCTCGCGGATCGTGTCGATGTAGCGCATGTATTCCTCGAGCACGAACGCGATCGGGATGTCATAGATGTCCAGGTCGTTCTTTTTGATCAGGTGGAAGAGCAGATCCAGCGGCCCCTCGAAGACCTCAAGATTCACGCGGTAGTCGCCGTTGTCGTTTTGCAGCTCATTCATATATCAACCCCATGACGAGGCGCACCTTCTCCATCGTCTTCACGGCGACTTCGCGCGCCCGCGCGGAGCCCTCGCATGCGATTTCGAGCAGCTCGCCCTCGCGGCCGTCCCATTGCGCGCGGCGCTCACGAATCGGCCGCCAGAACGACAGCGCGTTCTCGATGCATATCTTCTTGCACTCCACACAGCCGATGCCGGCGGTGCGGCACAGAGGGTCTATCTCCTTTACCTTTGCCGGCGGCGTGTAGAGTTTATGATACGCGTATATGTTACACACATCCGGGTTGCCCGGGTCCTGCCTGCGCTTTCGCGCAGGGTCTGTGACCGTCTGCATCATCTTCTGCCGGATCGTCTCGTCGTCGTCCGCCATGAATATGGCGTTGCCGAAGCTCTTGCTCATCTTGCGACCGTCTATGCCTGGGATGCGTGCGCTCTCTGTGAGCATGGGCTGCGGCTCTGTAAAAATTTCGCGGCCGATAATGAAGTGGAAGCGCCTGACGAGCTCGCGCGTGAACTCAAGATGCGAGAGCTGGTCCTCGCCCACCGGCACAAAGTCTGCCATGTACATCACAATATCGGCGGTCTGCAGGAGCGGATATCCCAGAAACCCGTACATGTTGAGGTCGCGGTCGCTAAGCTGCTGCTGCATGTCCTTGAACGACGGCACGCGCTCGAGCCAGCCCAGCGGCGTCACCATCGAGAGCAACAGGTGAAGCTCGGAGTGCTCCGGCACCCAGGATTGTATGAAGATGACGGATTTTTTCGGGTCGAGACCTGCGGCCAGCCAGTCCTTGAGCACGTCCTTGACCGACGGCGCTATCTCCTCGGTG
>Ga0265292_1001583_pt1 | contig 19460 bp, 15 predicted proteins | sample Munlanlewell296A_FD_189080 | JGI IMG/M metagenome (GOLD analysis project Ga0265292, IMG submission 189080) | Leachate microbial communities from a municipal landfill in Southern Ontario, Canada - Leachate well 296A | ecosystem: Engineered > Solid waste > Landfill > Unclassified | place: Canada... | reverse complement strand
TTAACCATCTTTACTGCTTCCTCTCGAAACTCCTTCGTGTACCTTCCTTGCGGAATCCCTTTCATCTTGACACCTCCGTCTTTCTATTTTATCCGACTTTGGTGTCCACTTTTTCCATCTTACCTCACTTCATCGCCCGCAAAACAGGGAAACCTCATGAGAACCAAAAGAAGTAATACAGTTGTAAGAAAGATTAAGAGAAGTAGTTTTATTCTCATATGAATATTTGCCCAAACTACCACTTGTCGTAAATGCGACATTATTCTTTATTATACTCCACTTTCTACGAAAGGGAGCAGTTGATTGTTCTTGGTCGAAATGCTCAGCTCTTCAGTAAAGTCACGATCCACAGATTTGAGAAAGAAATGCGAAAGTCTTAGAATTGCCTTTTGGTGACGGTTTGGTGACGGTTTTTAATGGTATTTTGCAGTGCTAACCTATTGATAATAAAGGAAAAGGATGGCGGAGAGAGTGGGATTTGAACCCACGGTACGGGTTTAGCGCACACACGATTTCCAGTCGTGCTCCTTCGGCCGCTCGGACATCTCTCCGGAAATTATTCAGATATTAAGATTAAATGGAAAGCGTCTATAAAATCAAGGTGGGTTTCCGTCCGTCAAGGCATGACGGCACTATCAACTGTCCAGAACTTCTCTGACCTTTCTTAAAAGCTGGTTCGGCGAAACCGGTTTCAAGATCAGATCGATCCCCTCATCGAGAATTCCTTTCTTATGGATAATGTTGGCTGTGTAGCCGCTGGTGAAAATGACTTTCATGCCGGGATCTGTCATCCTGATCTCGTCACAGCATTCCTTTCCATTCTTCTTAGGCATAATTACGTCAAGGATAAGCAGTTGAATTTTCTCACGGTTGTCCATGAACAAACTGAGTGCCGCAACTCCGTCTGCTGCCTCAATGACATGATACCCGGCCTTTTCGAGTATTTTCTTGGTCAGGACTCTTACCTGTGCGTCATCTTCTGCTATGAGGATAGTCTCTGTGCCGCCGATGACTGAATTGGTGTCAATCTGCTGAATATCCTCGTACCTGGATTTTACGAGAGGGAGATAAATCTTTAAAGTCGTACCCCTGTCAGGGTCGCTGTATACGTTTATATACCCCTCGTGCTGCTTGATAATCCCATAGACTATTGCAAGACCGAGTCCTGTTCCCTTCCCGAGTTCTTTTGTGGTAAAGAATGGTTCAAATATCCTCTCCTTTATCTTTTCATCTATGCCGGTCCCTGTATCTTCAAACATAATAAGGGCAAAACTTCCCAGCCTTCCGTAGCCGTGGGCCCTGATATATTCGGTGTCAAATACTACCAGGTCTGTGCTTACGACTAAAGAGCCGCCATTCGACATGGCATCTCTGGCGTTTGTTGCAAGATTCATTAACACCTGCTCTATCTGAGTAGTGTCCGCCATTATAGTCAGGTTTTTTTCGGTCAAAACGGTTGAGAGTTCGATGTCTTCTCCTATAAGTCTTGAAAGGAGTCTGCTCAGGCCGTTGATAATATCATTGACATTCACAGTCTTGGGGCTGATTATCTGTTTTCTGCTGAAGGTGAGGAGTGCGCGGGTCAGATTAGCTGCCCGTTCAGCGGCGGATATGATCTGCGTTGTGTAATTGGTCAAAGGATCATCTTCTTTCATTTCAATCTTAAGCAAATTCCCATAACCTATTATCGCAGTAAGAATATTGTTGAAATCATGGGCGATACCTCCTGCAAGTCTGCCGACAGCCTCCATTTTTTGGGCCTGCAGAAGCTGCTGTTCGAGTTTCTTGCGCTCGGTGATGTCATGGATGATCCCGTGGTAGCCTGCGATGCCGCCGTCTTCGTCGGTCTGCAAGGTTGAAGTAATCAGACAATCGATTTCCTTGCCGTCCTTTTTCAGGAGTTTTGTCTCAAAGTCCTTCACAGAGCCGTTCTGATCTACAATCTGCTTGAACCTTTCATATTCATCAGGAACGACAAATAATTCATTTATTAACATTTTGCATATCTCCGCTCTTGAATATTCAAGGAGATCAAGTGCGGACTGGTTGATTTCCAGGCACTTCCCATTTTTTTCAGTTATATAAATAGCGTCCCTGGAATTATTGAAAAAGCTTAGATATCTCTTCTCACTGGCCCTCTGGGCCTCTTCAGCATTTTTCTGGCAGGTCCAAAGGTATTCCAGATGGCACTGTTTGTCCTCTAATTCCTGCAATTCCCTCTTTCGTTCCGAGAGGTCTCTGAAAGTGACAACCGCGCCTACCACTTCTTCCTTTTCAATCATGGGTGTGCTCATGTATTCCACAGGGATATAACTACCGTCCTTTTTCCAGAATACCTCGTCGTTCCCTTGACTGGTGACCCCATGTGCGTAAGTCGCATGGATGGGACAATCTTCGCCGGGATAGGGCAGTCCGTTTTCCTTTGAGTGGTGGATCCTGTTGTGATGTATCTCTCCTATGAGCTCTTCTGCTTTATATCCGAGCATCTTTGCGGCAGAGGGATTCACGAATATTACCCTTCCTTCTGCATTGAGTCCCAGAATGCCCTCTCCGGCCGCCTCAAGTATGAGCTCACTCTGGCGCATTAGACTTTCCAGGGCCTTTTCTGTCTTTCTAAATTCATAGAGATGTATTTTCATGGGACGACATATGAAAAAGTAAACAGCGGGAAATGTAATGACCATTGATATGACCGCAGAGAGGATGATTGTCCCCCAGGCAAAGGCCTTTGAGGAAGCGGCGAGAACGGATATGATAAGAGCGTAAGAAATGACTACTGAAGAGAGAATTATAATGAAGAGTTTGAGTTCCAGATGTGTTTTAAGATTGTCATTCCCCATTATTGCGTATCCTCTGGGCAGGTATCATTCTTTGTCCCCATATTATTGATGTAGTTCCCACGCCATTTCTCCTGAAATAATGTCCACCCCGGGCCGGGAACCGGTAAAAATAACAGGATGCCCCAAAAGACTTATCCCCAGGATATTATTTTATTAATATACTTTATGTTTATATCATAAGCATAATTAAATATTTTTTGAAATGGGATGCTAAACCTTTTATTATCCATTTCATTCTCATATTCTCATTGTGAGAATGAAAATGAGAATATGAGAATGATTTTATCGCAATGTTTTTTCAAAAGTCCTTATCATATTTGTATTTTTTTAGAAATGACATATTGGCACTAAATTTGCTTATATTTATTATGAAAAATAAAAAAATTATACAGAAATAATAAAATTCTTAATTTGGCTTGGTTTCATAATAAAGGGGTAAAATATCCGATAACAAGTTTTTTTAACAAGATGAAAGGGGGCGAAAGAAGAGGAAAAAAAGTGGGGGACCGTTTGTAAGAGGTTTTAATTAAAAAAAGAATTATAACGGATGCAAACAAGGAGGAAAAAATGAAGTCAAATGAGGTAGCGATTGTATTAACAGGGTATCAGAATGAGTTTTGTTCACCTGACGGCAAGCTGCACGGATTGATCAAAGACATGCTGGTTTCTAACAAGATAATACAGAATACCGTTGACCTTTTGTCCCGCGCCCAGAGGAAAGGGATCAAAAGCTATATCGCATCGATAGTATTTACTCCCGGATATCCGGAACTGCACAATCCTGTAGGCATTCTTAAAACCATTAAGGAGATTAACGCTTTTATGAGGGGTACCAAGGGCGCTGAAGTGATAGATGATCTGAAGCCTTTTAAGGGATATATTCAGGAAGTGGAAGGGAAAACAGGTCTTAGCTGTTTCGGGCATACAAACCTGGACAATCTGTTAAAGGGAAACGGCGTTTCAACGGTCGCGATAGCAGGGTTGCTTACCAACGTGTGCGTTGAGTCCACTGCCAGAGCAGGATACGACGCAGGATATGAGGTCCTCTTTCTGAAAGACTGCACGGGTTGCAGGTCGCAGTCATGGCAGGAATATGCGGAGCAGAATATTTTCCCGATGCTTGGAAAAGTCATGGACCATAATGAATTCCTGAATTCATTACAGTAATGAAGGAAGCATAAGATAAAACCACCTCCCTCTCCTTAGGCATGCATCATGATTGTCGTGATGCATGCCTTTTCTTTTATCCCGATAGTTTTCTTTTCAACAGTTCATTCACCATTGGAGGATTTGCTTTTCCTTTGGTAGTCTTCATTACCTGTCCGACCAGAAAACCAATGAGTTTTTCTTCTCCTGCCTTATAGCGATCTACTTCCTGCGGGTTCGCCGCGATAATATCATCAACAGCCTTCTCAATGGCGCCTGTATCGGTTATCTGTACGAGGCCCTTTTCACGGACTATGACTTCAGCGTCCTTGCCGGTCCTGTATATTTCTTCAAAGACCGTCTTGGCAATCTTGCCGCTGATGGTCCCATTGTTGATCAGTTTCAGCATACCGACAAGACCGGAGGGCCGGAAGAGGCATTCATCAAAGGTCTTGCCCTCTTCATTCAGCAGCTTCATCAAATCTCCTTTGATCCAGTTTGAAACATCCTTAGGCTGCCCGCCGAGGTTAACTGCCTCTTCAAACCAGTCCGCAACGGATTTTTCCGATATCATGAGGTCCGCATCCTGCTCTGGAATTCCAAAGGCTGAGACAAAACGCTCCTTCCTTTTGTCAGGCAATTCGGGCAACGAGGACTGTATATCATGGATCCACGTTTGGTCCACTGTCATAGGCACAAGGTCGGGTTCCGGGAAGTAACGGTAATCGTGGGCTTCTTCCTTTCCCCTCATGGATTCGGTAACATTCCTGACGGAGTCCCATAACCTTGTCTCCTGAATGATCCTGCCTCCGTCTGCCAGTATCTTTAGTTGTCTCAATATTTCATAGTCAAGGGCCTTTTCAACAAACTTGAAAGAATTGATGTTCTTGATCTCAACTTTCGTGCCCAGCTCTTTCCGGCCGGCCGGCCTTAATGATACATTTGCATCACACCGCAGAGATCCCTGCTCCATGTTCCCGTCACAAACGCCGAGGTATCTGAGTATGTTTCTCAGTTTTTTCATATATTCCACCGCTTCCTGCGGCGATCTCATGTCCGGCTCTGATACGATTTCCATGAGCGGAACTCCCGCTCTGTTCAGATCTACAAAACTGTAATTTCCTCCCGAGGCGGACTCATGGATATTCTTCCCGGCGTCTTCTTCCATGTGGATTCTGGTGATACCTATTCTTTTTACTGCGCCGTCGAGGACTATATCAAGATGCCCGTGTTCGCATATCGGAAGCTCAAACTGGCTTATCTGGTAACCCTTGGGAAGGTCGGGGTAAAAATAGTTTTTCCTCGCAAACCTGCTGTAACGTGAAATAGCGCAATTTACGGCAAGCCCTGTTTTTACGGCAAATTCGAGGGCCTTTTTATTAAGAACAGGCAGAACCCCGGGCATTCCAATGCATATCTGGCAGCTCTGTGTGTTGGGTTCCGCGCCGAATTTTGTTGAACAGCCGCAGAATATCTTTGTCTCCGTCAGCATTTGCGCATGAACTTCAAGACCGATGACCGTTTCGTATTTCATAGCGCCGGCCTCCTTTTGCGCCAGTCCGTTGCCTGCTCGTAAGCATAGGAGGCTTTTAAAACGGATTCTTCATCAAAATGCTTTCCGATGAACTGTAGGCCCACCGGCAGGCCCTCTGAAGTAAAACCGCAGGGAACGGAAATCGCCGGCACGCCCGCCAGGTTCATGGAGATAGTAAAGATATCGGACAAATACATCTGCAAAGGATCGGATGCTTTTTCTCCAACCTTAAAAGCAGCGGTAGGAGAGGTCGGCGTTACGATGATATCAACGGTCTGAAAGGCGTTTTCAAAATCCTTCTTTATCAGCGTCCTGACCTGCCGGGCCTTTTTGTAATAGGCTTCGTAATAACCGGAGGACAGCGCATATGTGCCGAGCATTATCCTTCTTTTTATCTCGGCGCCGAAACCTTGTGCCCTTGTGGACATATACATGTCCATGAGGTCTTTCCCTCCGGCCCTAAGGCCGTATTTTACGCCGTCATACCGGGCAAGGTTGGATGACGCCTCGGAAGTCGCAAGGACATAATACGTTGCAACGGCATATCCGGTATGGGGCAGCGACACCTCAACCGGGATGGCGCCGAGGGATTCAAGGGTTGCAATCGCCTTCTTTACGGAATGTTCCACTTCTTTATCCATACCCTCAATGAAATATTCCTTAGGTATGCCGAGTTTCATGCCTTTTATATCGCGCCCCAAAACTTTTGTAAAGTCAGGCACGGGAACAGGCACCGAGGTAGAATCAGCGGGATCATGTCCTGCGATAACGTTCAGCAGGATTGCGGAATCTCTTACATCCTTGGTGATGGGTCCGATCTGGTCGAGAGATGAGGCATATGCGACGAGACCATACCTCGAAACCCTCCCGTAGGTCGGTTTCAATCCTACAACTCCGCATAAAGCGGCAGGCTGCCGCACCGAACCCCCGGTGTCGGAACCGAGCGCGGCGATACATTCATCGGCGCAAACTGCCGCTGCCGAACCGCCGCTTGAGCCACCCGGTATCCTTGTGAGGTCCCAGGGGTTCCTTGTCGTATGGAAACCCGAATTCTCCGTAGACGAGCCCATGGCGAATTCATCCAAATTTGTCTTGCCGACGAGAACATACCCGTCTTTTTTCAGTCGCGACGTTGCCGTGCTTTCATAGGGAGGCACAAAGTTTCGGAGTATTTTCGATGCACAAGTGGTAGGGACGCCTTTTGTGCACATATTGTCCTTGACAGCCAAGGGTATGCCGAGGAAAGAAGGCGCGCCGCTTTCTCCCTGAACATGGATAATTTTCTGCGCTTCATCGGCCATTAAGAGGGCCGTTTCCTTTGTCAGCGTGATAAACGCCTTTACCTTCTCTTCAACGGCGTTCACCCTCTGAAAGACCGATTCGGCAAGCTCCCCGGCGGTTATTTCCTTCCCGCGCAACAGCTTTTGTGCCTCTGAAATCGTAAGCGTATGCAAAGATGACATAAAGTCCTTCCTTGAAAGGTTATTTTCGATACTGTATATTATAGTGCATACCAAGCGTCAAAGTGTATTTTTGCCGACGTGCCGATTGAAGACTGAAAAAGTGATAAAATGAGCAATAATCCGTTAGTCTCTATTGTCGTGAGAACAAAGGACAGGCCAAAGCTATTAAAAAGGGCATTGCAGAGTATTGCTGAGCAGACCTACAGGCCCATGGAGGTAGTCCTTGTCAATGACGGAGGCTGCGATCTGAATATTAATGAACTGACGGGCATCCTTAAAGACGTTGCTTTAAACGCATTTTCTTTTTCAAACCTACATAGAAGACCGAGTATGTCAGGGCTCCCCATGTTGATGATCTGAAAAAGCAGGTCGATACTTACAAAAAATTCAAAGCTCTCGTTGAAAAGTGGATCGATCTCTCTATCGAACACTCAAAAATCAAAATGCACCTGGCTAACCGCAATCTGTTAAAATGATCGGGAACTCGGTACTCTCAAGTAAAGATAATGTATTCTACAATAGCGATATCCCCGAATTGCAATTCGTTGAAAAAAATGGATTTGGCGTCAGTTTCCCGTCAGGATTTGCCGATGGGTTGCGTAAAAAACTTGAGATGCTCCTTCAACATGATGATATGAGACACGATCTGGGACTCCATGGCCGCAGATACGCGCAACGGTATCTGTGGGATACTATTGCGCTGGAATTTGAAAACGTAATATCTTCATTGCATTTGTTATAATTATTTTTTCTGCGGTAAGCGAGTAGACAAGCCGGTTCAGAAGTATTTCTCGGGCCGGGAGAAAATAGCAGAGAAAAACGGGGTCAATCTTGATAATAAAAATGGTAATAAATTATTATTACTTGCAGTATAATATAAGGAAATGTCTTAGGAGGCGTTTTTGAATTATAGGGCGTATTCCCTTACTCTCATCAGTCTGATACTTTCTTTGTATATTGTTCCGCCGTCTTTTGCGCAGGTCGCAGGGGATGAAAAAGTCCCGCAGGCCGAAGCTGAGACAAAGGCTCCGGCGACTAACCTGCCGGAAGCCGGGGCGCCGATACCTAAGGAAGGACAACAGGCCCCGGTTGAGCCTCAACAACAGCCGGCTATGCCGGAGAAACCCGCACAGCCTCAAAAGGCGTCTCCTACCGTAAGTTTCTTTTTTGACGATGCGGACATATTCGAGGTGGTGCAGACGATCTTTGCAGACGTCCTCAAGGTTAATTACATAATCGATCCTCAGGTGAAAGGCAGGGTGAATTTCAGGACGGTTACCCCTATTCCAAAAAACGAAGTCCTGACCGTTATGGAGATTATCTTCAGGCTTAACGGCATCGGATTTGTGGAGGAAGGCGGACTCTACAGGATAATTCCATTAACAGATGTCCCGAAAGAATTAGTTTATTCCCAGATAGGGAAGTCTCCGGATAAGGTTGCCATAGAGATGTTCACTTTCAAAAATCTGAACATCAAGGAATCTATGCCGGACATCGAGAATGCACTGGGGCTTCATCTGAAAGGGGGCACGGTCAGAATTATGCCAATAGATCGTCTGAACGCCCTCATCGTCATAGCATCCTCTATGGAGCAATTAGAATATATAAAGCAGTGGATTGTGACGTTCGACAGCATTTTCGCAGCGGCAAGACCCAAGATCTTTGTTTATCCCTTGCAGAACAGCAAGGCAGAGCATATCGCTTCGCTGATGCAGTCAATTCTTTCGGGGGGTGGAGGCGGCGCCGCAGCCCCGTCGCGTACGACTGCGCCTGCACCGGTCCCGCCCAAAACTCCGACAGCTCCGACAGCTTCGGCCCAGACGACTTCGCAGCCTTCATCTCAGCCACGGACGGGCGCTGTAGCTACTGTTTCAGGCGGCGGAGGCTTTGTCTCCCCGGAAACCAAAATCTTCGCCGATGAGATAACCAATTCGTTAATAGTTCTCGCAACTCCCACTGATTATAAGTTTATCGAGGACACCATAAAGAGGTTAGATATCATGCCGAGACAGGTGGTGATCGAGGGGCTTATCGCCAAGGTGACACTCGACAACAACCTCAGCTTTGGAATCTCATGGCAGTTGAATACAGATTTCAATATAACAAACATGAACCCTTTCACAAAAAATATTAATCTCAGCGGTAGTGCCACAAGTACACCGACGGGTACGAACTTAACAAATAGTTCCGGAGATGGTTTTACCTTTGTTGCTACCGATCCCAAGGGCATTGTAAGAGCCAAATTGGCAGCAGCCTTGTCAAATAATCAAGGCAAGGTTCTTGCAGCCCCTCACATTCTTGTGGTGGATAATAGGGAAGCCAGAATCCAAGTTGGTAGACAGATTCCACTTGCCACATCTGCAACTACTTATATTCCTACAAGCGGGACCACGGAAAATACTCCTATCACCTCGACGGTCCAATACAAAGATATAGGAATTATACTTAAAGTGAAGCCGCAGATCAATGACAGTGGTCTAGTTTCACTCGAGTTAAGTCAAGAGCTATCCGACGTGTCTACTACCACCACCGACATTGCTGGCCAGAAGTATTCGGCAATAGATAAGACGGAGACGACTACAACTCTGGTTGTACAGGACGGCGAGACGATCGTTATCGGAGGTCTTATAAGAGAAGATAACACGAAGACAAAAACCGGTATCCCCTTTCTCAGTCAAATCCCTCTTATCGGCAATCTTTTTTCTTATACAGAGAAAATCACTGCGAGAACAGAGCTCATAATCCTTCTCACGCCTCATGTTATTAAGAATCAGAAGGAAGCCGGGGATGTGACAACAGATTATATCGACAGATATAAAGGTACCACAAAGGACAAAGAGATAGACGAGTTCATAAAGGAAAAAAGCCAGAGGAAGCAGGACGACAATAATAAAGACAACACGAATAAATAGCATCCCCTCGTTGTCGTGAGCGCTCTGCGCTGAACCGGCTATTGTGAGATGATGGGAGGAGATTGTCAGAAAGGCCGTTCATTCATTCGTTGAAAGCGCCTCCTGTTTTCCGTATATCTCCTTTTCGTTTAAGGCAATCTGATGTGATGCCGTATCTTTTTTCTGAAGAAAACATCCTTGACGTAATTACGCAGGAGTTCATCAGTGATTGCAAAAAAGTGATCAAAAAGCCGTGGAGGAAGATATTGTAGTGTTTTTATCCCTATGAAAAATCCTAACCAATAGATTAATGAAGACCGGATATTGTAATCTTTTTTCGAACACACTTAAAACAACGCATATCTTTAAGTAATATAAACAATATAATTGAAGGGTGCAAAAAATCTTTAATAAAATGTTGGGAAACAATCCTTTAGTATCCATAATCGTCAGGACAAAAGACAGGCCGAAACTCTTAAGAAAGGCATTGCAGAGCATTGCCGGTCAAACTTATAGGCCGATAGAAGTTGTCCTTGTGAATGACGGTGGCTGTGACCTTGATGCGAAAGAATTAAAAGGTATCCTCGGCGATGTGGCGCTCAATTACATCGGGATCGAAAAGAATATGGGCAGGTCCCATGCCGGTAATGTCGGAATTAAAAATGCGAAAGGGGAGTATATAGGATTTCTGGATGATGACGACGAATTTTATCCCGAGCACGTGGCTAATCTTGTCTCGTTTCTGGAGAACAATCTTGGATTTTCGTGCTCATATTCGGATAGTGAAATCATACAAAGACGCTACAACTCCAGGGGGCACATTATCAGCGAGCAGAACAATGGAGTTTTTAAATCATCAGAGTTTTCCTATGCCGTTCTGCTTTTTGAAAATTATATCACCTTAATTTGCAGTCTTATAAGAAAAGATGTTTTAGAGGATATCGGTGGTTTTGACGAAGCGCTTGAAATGTTTGAAGATTGGGACCTTTTTATCAGAGCGTCCGAGAAACAACCCCTTTGCCATGTGCCTGCAATAACAACGAAGTACATTCAATGGAGCACTGTTCATCAGATCGCATTTATTGACCGACCCGAAGCGAGAAACAGTTTTATAAAGGTTTTAGCAAAGCATCATGAGAAGAGAACGCCTGAAATGGTCTACCAGTATTTTACGGTCAAGCAAAGAGAAATCGATCAGTTAAAAAATCTTACTAAGGACAGAGATGCGTTGGCATCTGCGAAAACAGCGTTAGAAGAAGACTTAAGAGCCAAGAATCTTTACGTAGAAAATGTACTTAAGGCTAAGGTGGTATTAGAAAGTGAGTTGAGAATTGCCCTTGAAGCTAAGACGGCATTAGAAGTTAACAGAGAAAAGATTAAGAGGGATAAAGAGGCATTGGAGAAGGAATTAAGGGAAAAGAATCTTTATATAAATGAAATAGAGAACTCCTCAGGGTGGAGATTCCTGCAGCTCTATAGAACAAAGGTAAAGGCGAAGATTTTCCCTTTGGGAACGAGAAGGGAAAGAGCTTACAAATTGATGCTCAAGGGGCTCTGGACCATGCAAACTAAGGGATATAGAGTTGTTTTTGAAAAAGTCATCGGAAAGATAAGACAGAGGCGCTCGCGCAAGCGAGTCAGGAAAGAAGAGCTTATCTTTCCAGTCTTGAATCAGGAACGTTCTGAAATAATTGACAGAAAAGTATCGGTAGTCATTCCCACGAAAGATGCAGGGGGTGAGTTTAAGAATACGTTGGAAAAGATACGCGGACAACAGGGGATTAGAGACATAGAAACGGTCATTGTTGATTCCGGGTCAGAAGATAATACAGTCTCTTTGGCCGAGCAATACGGAGCCAAAGTAGTAAGGATAAAACCTGAGGAATTCAACCATGGTACGGTAAGGAATACCGGAGCAGGACAATCTACCGGAGACTATATTATTTTTATGTCACAAGATGTTTTTCCGATAGGTAACGAATGTTTCTACGGAATGATAAAAGTTATGGAAAAAGATAAGAAGATTGCCGCTGCGACGGCGAAGCAGATCCCAAGAAGTGATGCGGATTTATTTGCTTGCTGGCAGTTATGGTATTACTATACCAAACTCATGGATTTTTCAGGGGACTATGTCGCAAACGTGTCGCCGCAAGAATTAGCAGAAATGTCTCCGGAAGAAAGAAGGAGGGGGGCCCAGCTTGACAATGTCTTTTCTTGCGTAAAAAAGAAAGTTTTTGATGACTTCAAGTTCTCTCCAATCCCTTACGCGGAGGATCTGGACTTGGGATTAAGACTTGTTTCAGGGGGCTACAAGATAGCTTTTTTCCACTCCATAGGGGTCATACACTCTCACAATAGGAACCCCGCCTATTATTTCAGGAGAAGTTTTGTGGATATAAAACATATTTTAAAACTCCTTACCTCCGAATCAATCAGGTGGGATCATTTCGGTATGCTCTCTGCCAAGGACATGCTTTCATCTATTTATGCCTTCTACTTGAAGCTTAATTCACTCAAAACTGCGGTGGGCAGCGAAGAGTGCGGACAACCGGTAAAGGATCTTATTACTACGGTGAAGACTTTTCTGCAAGACAAAAGCATGGTGAAAAACATTGATGGCGAAAAAAGCATGGACGACCTGTTTGAAAAGATTCTTCCTGATAAGAACACTTTGACTTTAGAAAGCAAAGAGTGCAACGATCTATTGCTGAAACAATATTTGGATCTTGTCGATAGTTTTGGAGAATTCCTCGGCATTTCAGGAAACATTGAAGATAAGAAAGACGAATTTATCCCCTCACTCTACAAGCTTTTTGCTGTCGTGGGAGGATCAAATTTAGGGAATTTTGCGGCATATTTGGAACAAAGGAATCTATCTGATCCTTCATTGGTATCCGTCGCCGATATTTTGGGGAAAAACATATGAAAATACTTTATGTGTTACATGATTTTTTCCCACGCTTCTATGGAGGCACTGAGAGATATGTCCTCAATCTCTCAAAACAGATGCAGCGCATGGGGCATTCTGTGACCGTACTTACCTACGGAATCGAAGATCCACCTGAAATCTTTCCGGCAAGCATGGATGATATTCTCTATAAGTCGTATGATTACGAAGGCATTCCTGTAATCTCAATCCGCCACAAACTTATCCCCGGTGATATAGGGTTTATGATAGATGACGAGAGAATTGAATATGCAATTACCAAAATAATCGAGACCAAAGTGTTCGACGTAATGCATATTGCCCATCCTATGCGGATGGCATGTTGCTATAAGGCCGCACATAAGCTTAATATCCCCGTTGTTCTTACGCTCACTGATTTTTGGTTGCTGTGTCCCAGGGGAAGATTTTATAAACCCGATTATTCATTATGTAATTCTCCCGATAGCGGGGAAAAGTGTATAACGGAATGTGGTGTCAACAGTTCCATCACTGAACGATATAAGGATGCAAAGAAATTATTTGAGGAAGTCGATGTTCTCATTTCCCCCTCACGGTTTTTGATAGGGTGTTACAAATTTAACGGATGGACCAGGAACATATCCCATATAAACCACGGCGTCGATTACAAATATGTTAAACCGTTAGCTCCTGTGGACAAGGAGCGAGATATCATATCTTTTGGCTATACAGGTGTGGTCGCGCGCTTTAAGGGTGTTGACGTGCTTGTAAACGCATTCAGAGAGGTGAATTCACCTGGCATTGCTCTTAAAATTTATGGGAATTGCATCTGGGAGCCCGCCTTCAGCCAGGAACTTGCCGCTGCCGTGGAAGAGGATAAGAGGATAAGACTTATGGGGAAGTATGACCATAGCGAACTTCCATGTGTAATGAGCGAGATTGATATAACCATAGTTCCTTCCACCACCCTGGAGAGTTATGGTCTCGTTGTTGTTGAAAGCATGGCATACGGAGTTCCGGTGATTGCTTCAGATATTGTCGGCAGTGCTTGCGAGTTTATCGAACATGGAAAAAATGGCATGGTCTTTTCTGTTCAAAAACCTTCAGAACTTACCGATATCATAAAACAAATTAGCGATCAGCCTTCTATTATAAAAACGTTGAAGTCAAACATAAGTCCTCCGCCACGTCTTGAAGAAGAGGCCTTTATGGTGGAGAAAATATATAAGTCTGTTTTGCATTAGAAATACGGAACAGCATCCGAAGCTGTCAGAAGCGGCGCATACTGTGTCGTAAAGAGTGTAATACACGAGCCCGGAGAGTATATCTGTCACGTCGGCGCTCGTTTGCCGTGTCTCAGCCATCCGCCGCCAGGGTATATGTATGCCGCTAAGCCGTCATTCATCATGAACGTCGCGAGAGGTGCCTCGCCTTCAAGAAGTTTCCTGACCGTTTCATTATTCCCGTTGCTGAAAGCAGGCCCCAGATATCCGGCTTTTGTTACTACAAAGTCGCTCTTATTCATGGCCCTGCGTATTTCATCTTCATTCAATAGTTCATAGGATACTGTTCGTACCGTGAACTTGTGCCCCACGAGGCCCTTCATATTCGCCATCTTTCCATAGAGTTCCATTATGCCGTAATTCAAAAAATGGTGGTCAACCCCAACTAATACCGTAATATTATGCCGGCTTCCTTGCTCCAAACTGTCCATAGAGCGGAGCAGGACTGTAGGATCCCAGGGCTTCTGATAGTCCGTACCGGCATCCTGTTGGAAATAATAGCTGTGGTGTACCGGCGATAGAAACTGGACTTGTCCTATAAAAAAAGGCTTATATTCGCTGCGGGCGGAAAACGTCTGGTACGAATAGTTCGTCAGACCGACAACAGCCACCAGCGCGATCATGAAATACTTCAAAACCTTACGAGGGAGCGCTGCAAGATGAACCGACATCAGAATCGCCAAAGGAGCAAGAATGGGTAAGGCAAACCTCTCTCCCCCTTTAGTGGGAGTCAGAGAGAGGAAAACGTATCCTCCAATGAACCAGAGCCAAAGCATCACGTAGTCTCTCGACGAAGCTATTTTCCGGCTAACATACAAAACGAATGAGAGAAGAAAGAGCAGGAAATAACCGACCGAAACCCCTCTTCTCGCAATATCGTGCAGGTAAATGGTCCAATTTTTAAATGACAATACTGAGACACCAAAGGTATAGTTCTCAGAGCCCTTGCCGAAGCCGAAATGAAAAAGATACCCGAATATCCGTCCCAGATTAGGAATATAATAGACCATCGCAACGGCAGCCGCAGAAAAGAGAAAAAAGGCGGTGTTTTTTCTCTTTCCCGAATCGTTATCTCTTAGGGCATAAGAGATAACGTAGACTACCGGGACGACAAAGAATACCACCCCCATGGTTTTTGCAAGCAACGCAAGCCCAGTAATAATTCCGGACAGGACCGCGTATTTCCTGACACGGAATGAATCGCTCTTGAACAGGAAAAAATAACTCAGGGCGGTCAGGGCAGCAAGGGGAAACTCGTACAGATAGTCTCTCGGGTAGGCAATAAAAGCCGGAAAAGTGGCGCAGGAAAAGACTGAAAGCACTGCCGCCCAGGTTCCTGATAACCGTTTACCGATAAAAAAAACCGACAGGAAAAGAATGAACAGGTAAAGGGAATTGACTACGTATGCCGTCTGGATGTCAGGACCGAATATGAAATAAAACGGCACGGTGGTTATCGGTACCAGGGGACCTGCCCACGGGGACCCTTGGAATATGAACTTCACGAAGCCCCACACATCGCCATTTCTTAAGAGATCATACTCGCTGAGGCCCAGGTAGATATAAAAGGACTGATCCCAGGACGGAGGTATGTGTGAAAGGTTATATCTGATCCAAATGTGATTAATGTAGCTCAGGATCGCAACAAATGACAGCAAAAGAAAAGTTTGCAAAGCATACCGCTTCATATGATTAATGAATCATACCACGCTTGATCCGTTCTTTGCATATTATATCAATCGATTTCATGCAAGCTTTTGGATCATGACAGCCTTCAGATTTTAACCATATTTGGAAAGGAGTTCGCTATGAATATGCCCTTTCTCACTAATATCAAAAACTTGGATTCAAAGAGTAAACTCTTGTTATTAACTTTTATGCTCATTGTAAATTCGATTACTTTTGTTAACATAAGAACAGTATTATGATGTGATAGTAATATATATAGGGAGCTTATTCCCCTTATGATTTCTGAGCGCAAATAGATACATCTCGTCCGATTTTTTAGGAACGGAATGAATCTGAATATCCCGGAAACCGGCTTACTCTTTTCTGTCATAATCTCTCCTTTGTATAAAAAGTATGACTTCTTCCGAGGATCTACACTCTTTCCAGCATCTATCCCTCCCCTGCCCTTTTCACTTTTTTGCGATGCCGTAATACTGGGCGCCGAGGGGAATCCTTCTCAGGTATTTCTCAAAGGGGATCAGAAAGGAGAGGAATTTCGGAAAGAAAATGGTGAAGTGTATCCTTCTTTGTTTAAATCCACTTGCCGAAAGGGCGGCATTCGCATACTTCGGGTTGAGGAGCCGCGCATCTCTATCGAATGCACAGTCCCTCACCGTACGCACTGTAAGGGGATTGAGGGGGTTGTGTTCGAATATAAAGAGGACTCCTCTCTCATGCAACTTTTCATGGAGATTTCTGAGAAGGGGCAGGTGCATTTCGAATGGTATGTGGTGAAAAACGTTTGCGGCAAAGATAACGTCAAAGGTACCATCGAAGGGAATCGTGAAACCATCGAAGGCTGTGAACGTCATGTTTCGAAATTCACTATTCCTCTCTCTAGCTAATGCGATTGATCTCTCGGAGACATCGACGGAAAAGATGACGCTTTTCGGGAAATAGCTCCTGATGTACTTTTCACTCTTACCGATCCCGCATCCGAAATTCAGGAAGCGGATCTCCTGCTTCTCAGTCCCCTCCGATCGCAGGTAATTACAAATCTCCCGTACCTTCGATTCGTCGAAATAGGATGGGTCAAAACCCGATTTCCTGATATTCTCGGCATGGATCGATTCATAGTCGCTCACAAATCTGTCGAAATCACTCATGCCTCACTCCCGGGTTCGTCGTCCATGTTATGGGTCTCCTTGATGATGAAAATAGGCCTTCTCTTTACCTCAAGATACATCTTTCCCAAGTATTCGCCGATAAGACCGAGGAAGAGCATATTCAGCCCGCCAATGAAAAATATCGGGATCACAATCGAGGCCCAGCCGGGAATAGTCCTTCCGGCGAGCGTCATAAGAAAGGCCCAGACGATAAGACAGAGCGAGCCGAGAGAGATGATGAAGCCCGTCACGAAGGCTATCCTGAGGGGGACACTGCTAAAGGACGTGATCCCCTCCCAGGCAAAGGCGATCATCTTGCGCAGAGGATACTTTGTCTCCCCTGCGAACCGTGACTGGCGGTCGTAATAGACGATCTCGTGCCTAAATCCGAGATAGGGGAAGATTCCCCGGAGAAAGATGTTGACCTCCGCGATGTCCCTGAAGGCCTCTACGACCTTCCTCGAAATCAGGCGGAAGTCTGCGTGATCATATATTATGTCTACTCCCATCGCCTTCATTGCCTTATAGAAAAAACGAGCCGTCCATCTCTTGAAGAGGCTATCCTTTTGTCTCATCCTCCTGACCGCATAGACGATGTCGTTTCCTGCCCGGTATTTCTCGATCATCTCTTCGATCAGTTCAGGAGGATCCTGCAGGTCCGCGTCGAGACTCACTACCGCATCTCCCATAGCATGAAGGATACCAGCTGCCAGCGCCGGCTGATGCCCGAAGTTCCTGCTAAAGGATAGGACTTTTATTTTATGGGATCTCGATGAGAGCTCTCGCAGTATCTGGAGAGAAAGGTCTCGCGATCCGTCATCGACATAGAGCACCTCGTAGTCGCCAATCAATCCCTTCTCGATTAGGTCTTTGAGGAGAGCCGTAATCCTCCCGTGGGTAGATTCTATCACAGCCTCCTCATTGAAAACCGGTATGACAATACTCAGTTTCATTTATTTCCCCTACGGTGAAAAAAATTCTTCTTAATTATACTAAAAATTATACTAAAAAGCTCATATGGCCTGCCTACGATTACCAGCAGGAAACAGTTCATGAACCTGAAGTGAGAAAGATCGATGTCGTCGAGTTCTCCGTGAATAAAGGGAGTAATGACCCAGATTTAGACTGGTTCATGCTGAGAAACATGGCGTTCCACAAATAGACTACCTGCTTAGTGATCGGTCTTTTATGATATAACCGCAGTTTTCGAGATAAACAAGGTATCATTCTTCATCATGAATAAAGTATATTTGATGATGCAAATGGCTATCAGAAATACGGTGTATCACTGGTCGGCAGTTGCAGCATGAAGATGAAAACAATATCTGTAATAATCGTCAACTATAATGGAAAACATCTGCTGAGAGCTTGTCTCGAATCTCTGCATAACCAGTACTTTAAAAATATCGAGATTATTCTGGTAGACAACGCTTCACAAGATGGTTCAACTGAATACGTCAGAGAAGCTTTCCCGGATGTAAAGATCGTTTCCCTGCCGGCAAATGTCGGTTTTGCCGGCGCGAACAATGAAGGCTTCAAGCAGGCAAAGGGCCGTTACATTATGCTCATTAACAATGACGCTGAAGTTGATAAGAACTGCATCGAACGCCTGTATGACGTGATGGAAGCGCACCCTGATGTCGGTATCGGCGCTACGAAGATGATTGTGTATGGCAAGAATATCATTGACAGCGCAGGTGATGGTTTCACAACCAACCTGAAAGGGTTCAAGCGCGGTGAAGGCATGCCGTCTTCACATTTTTATGACAGAGAGGAGTTAGTGTTCGGCGCATGCGCAGGGGCTGCAATTTACAGGTGCGTAATGCTTGAGGAGACCGGGTTTTTCGATGAAGATTTCTTCCTGATCCATGAGGACACCGACTTGAATTTCCGGGCCCAGCTTGCGGGATGGAAGGCTGTATATGTGCCGTCCGCAATAGTGCATCACAAAGTAAGGGCATCAATAGGACACATGAGCGATGTAGCGATCTACTATGCTCTGAGAAACAGCGAACTGGTGAGAATCAAGAATGTTCCTCTCTCCCTTTTTTTGAGATGCCTTCCGGAATTTGCTGTAGGCGAAATCTTAGATTTCATCTATTTTGCCTTAAAGCATCGGAAATTTAAGAATTATATCAAAGCGAAAATCGATGTACTCAAATCATTGCGAAATACATTGAAAAAAAGAGGAGATATCATGAAAAGGATGAAGAAGGTAGGCAATAAATACCTTTACAGTATGATGACCCCTATCTGGAACAAAAAGTTCCTGATCTCGAAAATAAAGAAATTGCTGTACGGATGAAGGAAAGTTTGAAATTGAATCTGATAAGAAGGCAGAACTACTTTCTCTGCAAGTGGTTCAAACACGGTGGATGGTATCCAGACCATGTCTTGCGGTTTTCACTCTAAGCGGGAAGTAAGGGGACATTCTTGACTAATTAGAGTCTGTGTATAAAGTCCCGGTTTTCTGATTTACAGATGCAAATCCACACCCGGTGTCTTTCATTTTTTTAAACTTTGTTGAATGTTTGTTAAAATCATACGTCGCATCAGCATTTTCA
>Ga0265292_1001582_pt1 | contig 19461 bp, 18 predicted proteins | sample Munlanlewell296A_FD_189080 | JGI IMG/M metagenome (GOLD analysis project Ga0265292, IMG submission 189080) | Leachate microbial communities from a municipal landfill in Southern Ontario, Canada - Leachate well 296A | ecosystem: Engineered > Solid waste > Landfill > Unclassified | place: Canada... | reverse complement strand
CGGCACGTAGAGGCGCAAGTACGTGCGGTAGCGCGTGACCATGTTGGAGAACGTGCCGCGGTGGTGGTATGTGATGGTCGTGGTGGCGACGAGCTTGCCGTTGGCGGACGTCACCTTATAATCTATAGCGCGCTGAATGACGCGATCGGTTTTTAAACTGGCGAGGTTGGCGTCAACCAGGGCTAGGCCGTCGCCTTTCAGTGGTTCGAGGCGACCCGACCAACCAACATCTTCCAGGACTGACTGGACGTGCTCGTCGCTGCTGGAGAGCAGAATATGCCCTTCGTTGATGTCGCGTGAAAGAATGGTCCAGAGGTCTTTGAATTGGGTGTGGGGCAAACCGAGCAGGCGCGTCACGAGAATTTTACTTAAGTCTCCAATAATTTCTTTGCGGTCGGCTTCGGCAATCCCCTGTTTGAGGAATCCGTTCTCAACAAGATCTTCCAAGGTTGTGACAAAATTGTCCGGCGTGAATGTTGTTTTTTGCACCGTGATGTTGCCCGTGAGCTTCAAGAGCGACTGAATGAACGTTGGGTCAACTGCGATCACGCCGTCAAAGTTCGTCCGGCCGCCTTCCATACGGTAGAGCTCCAACGCTTTCTGGGCAGAAGTTGGAAAATCCGGCGACCAGTTTGAATCGCGGAAGAACCAGCGGTCAGCGCCCAAGTATTTCTGCAAGGGCACTGGCGGCGTGGTGTTCAGTGTGTTTTTCACGCCATTATCAAGGTTGTAGACGTTGTCCGTGTGAAACGAGTTGATCTCACCGTTGCCAACCTGGAGCACGCCGTAGGTGCCGATGAAGCCGCCCGAGGGCCGCAACTCGGTATTGTTCTGTAGTAAGAAGAGATAGGTTTTTGCTTCAGGGTAGCCAGCCAGTGCAGGAATTATTTGCGTGGCCGGAACGAGTGTGGCCATGGTTTGGTCCAGGATTGTGAGGCGGTCGACCAATGGTCCAACTCCCTGGCGGACCGGTGTCCAGAGATGGTCAAGGCGTTCGGGAGTCAGTAAGGCCGTGGTGGCGTGAATTTCATCACGCGCAGTCGTGAGTGCCGGACCGGCGTCGTAGATCCCTTTGAGCATTCCGCGCTTTTGATCCACAGTCATGCTGCTGAGTGAAAGATCACCGTTGCCAATAACCGGGGTGAAGATGCCATCAGTCACCGCGATGACCTGGTCCAGCGCGGTAGCGACCGCCTTGACACTGTCGAGGGAGTCACGTACAAAGCCAAATTGACTGGCAGTCGGCGGCAACACCGTGAGCGGCCAAAAACCATTCATGGCACGGCGGGTTCGGTCAAGAGACGCGCGTGCCTTCTCTACGCTCGCACGAGCACCGGGAAAATCCTGCGTGATCAGCAGGTCTTGCGCTTGCGTGAATTCTGCTTTGGCTGTTTTGGCATTGCGCAGGGTAAAAAATGTGGCGCTGCCAAGCCAGAGTGCCAACACACCAACTATGATGAGTGTAATGAAGAGCGAACGGCCCCGGCGCGTTGACCATGAGAACCAGCTGCGCCAGCCAGAACGTTTTTTCGAGGCAAAATTAATCATGGGGTGGAAGGTGAGGAATCGGGTTGCGGCGGTATTTCCAGAAGTATTTGATCCAACTGGCGATGTGGACGCGCGTCAATCGGCTGAAGACACCGGTCAGGCCCGGACTTTCTGCTGATTGTCGCTGGTGGTAGTGGACCAGTGAAACACTGGGGTCGTAGATGACGGGAAAACCTGCTTCCCAAAATCGACGGCACCAGTCAACATCTTCAACATACATAAAGAAGCGCTCATCAAGCAACCCCACGCTGCCGAGTGCTGCGCGGCGGACGATCATACAGCCGCCCAAAACCCAATCAACGGGGTGTGCTGCAGTGAGGTTGGCGTCGAGCATGAGGTAGGAACGGAGTTTGCGTCGCGCCCACGGCAGTTTCCCAAACGGCGTGCGGCGCAGGAGGGCAATGCTGAGCGAGGGAAAGCGGTAGGCGGAAACCTGGACCGTGCCATCTGGGTTGCGCAGTTGCGGGGCGAGTAACCCAACGTCGGGGCGCTGGCGCATGGTGGCGACCAGGTTTTCAATCACGCCCGGAAAAACGGCCAGGTCGGGATTCATGATGATGGCGAATTCACCTTGTGCCGCACACAGTCCCAGGTTGTTGCCGGCTGCAAATCCGCCATTCACCGGTGAGGCTACGAGCTTGACGTTTGGAAATTCGCGACGAACCATGTCGACGCTTGTGTCACCCGAGGCGTTATCAACGACAATGATTTCGTAGTCGAGCGCGAGGTTTGCTGCTGCCAGGCCTTTGAGGGAGACCCGCAGCAAGCCCGGTGTTTTGTAATTGAGAATGATGATTGAGCAATCCATACTTAGGAAAACCACTTGCGCAGACTGGCGGGTGTGACGCGTCGGCGTTGGCGGATGATGCGGCGTTGGCGCAGTGCTCGGGGCAAGGCACGCCACGTCTGCGTCAGAGCGGTCAACACTTTCGGCGCGGTGAGGGCGTAGCCGCCGACCTGGGCAGCTTCGCGGCCGGCAATCCACGGTGCGGCCAAAAATGTATTCCGCCACGAGTCATTTTTTACGAGCAGGAGGATGTGGTTTTTATATGACAACCGGTTGATGAGTAGGTTGCGGGAACGGTGTGCGTGGAGTAAGCCCCGCGAGCTCCGGGCTGAGCGAATCTCGCGGCGGTGGTATGCCACGGCGCTTGGCTCATACCACGCTGACCAGCCCCGCCACTGCAAACGCCAGGCCAGATCAACATCTTCATGGTAGGCGAAAAATCCGGCATCAAAAACTTCTTCATTCATGGCGACATCGTGCAACGCATCGGCGCGGTAGAGCACGAGTGAGCCACTGTGTCCAAACACCGGGCCGGGTACATCCCACTGGCCGCGGTCTTCCTCCCCTTCTCCGCGGTTTTGAAATCGCCGGCTTCGTCCTGTTGTCAGGCCGGTACTATCGAGCACCGTGGTTAACTGGATTTCGCGTAGCTCGCCGGGCAAGACGTCGTACCGTAACACTTTTGCTCCCACGCTGGCGCACTCAGGATGTGCATCAAGCGTCTGGACGAGTTTCCCCAAGGTGTCCGGCGTGAGCAGAACATCTGGGTTCATGACTAAGACGTACGGGCTGCGGGTTAAGCGAAAGCCCATGTTGTGTGCGCGGGCAAAACCAAGGTTCCTGGTGTTGCGCAGCAGGCGCAAGCGCGGCCAGTGTTCCGCCTCAATTGCAGCCAGCGTGCCGTCGACCGATGCATTGTCAATAATTGTCAGGTCAAAATCAGTAAAGTGTTGTGCCCGAATTCCCGCCAAGCATTCCGGCAAGTAGCTTTGGCTGTTCCAGGTGACGAGCTGAATGGTTACCCGCGCCATGGTGTGCGTTGACGAGCGAGCGTGCCGGCAATTCCGACGAAGAGTGCCAGCGTGCCATAGCCCAGCGGGTGGTTGATGTACGGTGTGGTGATGTTTACAGCCACAAACGCAGCCCAGGCGGCGAGTGCAGCACTTGGGAGCGGGTCTTGCAAGCCCAAACGCTTGACCGCGCTCGCAAACGTAAGACCCAAGTGACCTAAGAAGATCAAAATAACAGCGACGCCAATCAGTCCCAGTTTCACGGCCAAGTCCAGATACGTCCATTCAAAGAGATACACTTGAATGTACTCAACGAGCGATGTGCCAGGGACAAGGATGGGGTAGGTCACGTGGCTGCCAAAACCAGAGCCGCGCCACGGATGTTCAATGAGGCGGCCTTCAATGGCATGGAGTAAGTTCACGCGATCAAGCGTGGCCACGTCGTTGGTCGGATGAATGGTGCTTGAAAGTCGCTGCATGGCCACATGACGAATTGGTGGGACGGCCAGCCCAAGCAGTGCGAGCGCGATCACAAACGCCACCGTGCCGGCAATAATTCTCCGGCCGGCAAACCACGGACTGCTGGCAATGAGCACGAGAAGTCCCGCGCCACCAGCCAGCCAAAAACTCCGCGAGTATGACCCGACAATGATGAGTGCCAAGGCGCTGATCCACACCAGGCCAACCCACAATCGTTTTCGCTCTTGTTCCCGCGCCGCACCGGCAATGAGAAACAGCAGCAGCGGCACGGCAAACCAACTGCTCGCCGTAAAGACGCGAAACACGCGGCCGCCCAAGTACGTGACTTCAGCCTGACCGGAATCTCGCAGCCAGCGGTAGAGCAACGGCTTGCTCTGTTGATTTTCATTTGGCCGGAATTGGAATTGTTCTGCCGGAGCAGTGACGGTTTGTGCCAGTTCGGCATTGTCCGGAATGCCTGCTAAGTTGTGGAGCCGCGCGAGTTGAACTTCATCAACGGCAGTTGCCCGCGCCAGTCCGGCAGAGTAGAACACGCCCGAGAAAATCCCGGCGATCACCAATGCCATCAACCCCTGCGCCACAACGCCCTGGAGCATCAAACGCATGAGCTGACTGAGCCGTTTCCAATTACTCAGCACGCCATACGTCAGCGGAATGAGCAGCAGCGCCACGTAGCCATTGGCATCAGCGTAGACCAGTCCATGGGGTTGGTGTTGCCAGCCGACAATGACACCGAGAATTACCACGAGGCCGAACGCCAGGGTTGTCCAGACGAGTGGTGATCTGAAGAACGGCACGCGGCGTGTCCGTGCCACGCTCAAACACCAACCGAGCAGGGCCATGGCAAACAGCATGTGTCGCAAGGAAACAACATGCCCGGCCACTGCCCAGGAAAAAAGATACCCCTTGGGACTGATGACAAGTTCAAGGAAGACCAGGCTCACCAACGTTTCAAAACGAACCAAGGCCAACACGAGCGCCAGTACGGTCGCAATGAGAAATATCGTGTGGTTCCAGGCGGGCGCCAAATACCCCAAAAACGACAGTCCTTGAAGAACCGCAATCATGAGACAGGTGCGGGCGAAGACCGCGGGTCGGGGGATGAGCTCGGCCAATATCACTGGCTCAGCTTAGCGCGGATGGAAGGGTGTGGCAAGCAGGTGTGCGAGGTAGCTGATGCCTAAAAACGGTGTAATGGCAACCTGTTCCCACAGCGGTCGGTGTAGGCGGAAGTACGTGTACAGGCTCTTCAAGAAGATACGGTGTTTGTCGATGCTGTAGCGCTGATGAAAACTGTGGCCGCCGTGGTGGCGCACGCTCACGCTGGGGATGATGGCGGTGTGCAGTCCTGCAGCATTGGCACGAAAGCAAAAATCAACTTCTTCAAACCACAGGGTGAAGCGCTCGTCAAATCGCCCAATGCGATCCAGGAGACGGCGGTGAAAAAGAAAGGCCGCACCTTTGACTTGGTTGACGATGGTCGGCTCTGTGAAGGTGGTGTCCGCATAGGTATAGCGGCGGATTGGCGCGAGACGTGGCCAGAGGTGGTCGAGTTTGGTCAGAACAATGGCTTGGTCAGCGAATGTCGGAAAGCGATTGGTGGAAATTTGCGCTGAACCGTCGTCGTTGAGAATACGTGGGCCCACGATGCCAACGTCAGGGTGGTGTTCAAGGTAGCCGAGAAGTGTTGGCAGTGTGTCAGGGTTGAGCGTCGCATCCGGGTTGAGCAAAAAAACATACTCGCCATGGCTGGCCGCGAAACCAATGTTCACGGCTTTGGCAAAACCAAGATTTTTTGTTTGGCTGAGGAGTGTGACGTCGGGGAATTCCTGACGCACAATATTTCCTGAGCTGTCGCTCGACGCATTATCAATGACTAGCGTTTCAAGCGGTAGTGCTGCGGCAGCGTTGCGAATGCTCGTCAAACAGTCGCGGAGAACTTCTGCCGCGTTCCATGAAACAATAATAATGCTGACTTTTGGGTTCATGCGAGGCGGTGTTTCTGACGCAGTTGCTCAAGCGCTGCCATATCGTGAGATGATTGTACTGACGCTTTGCGGGGCATGAATCGTTCGAGCAAATCGGCGTGCGGAAGCATTCCTTTTTTTCTCGTAATTCCTGGTCGGGATGCCGTATGAAAAAGGTACTGGTTCGTGCCAATTCCCTTGGCTCCCCGCTCGCTCATTGTCAGCCACAAATCCCAATCCTGGTAGCGGTGCAGTGTTTCATCAAAGCCGGGGAACGCCGAGGCGCGGAGTAAACTCACGGTGTTGATGTAGTTGTGGCGGCGCAGGCGCTCGGGGTCAAATTCCAGGCGGTGAAAACTACGCCAGCCAAGGTGGAAGGCGCTGTAGGCAATGTCGCGGTCAGGGTGGAGTTCAAGCAGGCGCACGAACGTGGCCAGGGCGTGCGGTTCAAGGATAACGTCGGCATCGCAGAACAACAGGAACTCGCCGCGGGCTGAAGCTGCGCCAGCGTTGCGTGCAACTGCTGCGCCGCGGTTTTGCTGCGTGATGACCCGAACATTTGAGGCGTTGGCGAGTACGTCTGTCGTAGCGTCTGTTGATCCGTCATTTACCGCAATGATTTCAACGTGGCGGTGGGTTTGTGCGGCAATGCTGGCGAGTGTGCTGGGCAAGAGTTCAGCCACGTTCCAGCATGGAATGATGATACTGATGAGCGGCTGTTGAACTGCTGAATCCGGATTTAGCACAGCGTCGACAAGAGGCCAGCGCGACTGCCAGGTGTTGTGCTCGGCGGCGTCTCGACCGGCGCTGCCAAGTCGACGCGCTGTTTCCGGGTTATTCGCCAGCTCTAGCAACCGCTTTTGGAGCTCGGTGTCATCGCCTTCATCAATGAGAAACCCGTTAACATCTGATTGGACAATTTCTGTGGCGCCACCCAACCGGCTGGCAATGACTGGTAGTCCGGCGGCGTGCGCCTCGTGGTAGACAATGCCGTAGCTCTCAATATCAGTCCCTCCATGCGCAGGTCGAGAGACTAATGCAAATGCGTTGCTGGCAAAAAACCAGTCTTGCTTTTGCGGATCAGTTGGCGCCAGCGCGCCAAGGAAGTGCACGCGATCGCTGATTCCCCGGCTTGCGACCAAGGCTTCCAGTGCTGATCGTTCCGGCCCATCCCCGATAATTGCCAGGCGGAGTTCTGGCAGCTTCGTCTGCAGCTGGGCGACAGCGTCAATCAGGCGGTCAATCCCCTTTCGTTTTACCAGTCGGCCAACTGTGAGGAGGAGCCAAGACTCCTGGACACCTAAACGTTGTCGCAGTGCAGTCCGTTCATCCGCAGTCGGCATGGTCGGCAGTGTTATTCCCGGCGGCACGATGACAATGCGTTCATCAGCCACGCCCCGTGTGCGCAGCTCAGTTGCGAGAAATTCACTGTTCGCAATCACCGTGTCGACGTGGCGCAGGATGAACCGCACAATCCAACGCGAGAACGCAGAGCGGCCAGGCACAAGCAGGTCGGCGCCATGGACCGAAAGCAGAACGCGCAAACCACGCCGGCGCGCGCTCCACCACGCCACCGGAGTCAGTGGCGACAGATGACCAAGCCAAAGCTGTTCTATTCTATGCTGGCGCAGTACCCGCGGAAAGCGCCACAGCCACGGCAGCCAACGCGGGCGTAGTCGGCCAGGAAAAAAATCAACGCGCAACACGCGCCCTTCTGACGCGGGCGCCGCTGCAGTCGCCTGCGTCAACACGACGAGCTCGCTTGGCGCCACGTGTTCGGCAACGTGTCGGTAGTATTCTTCAATGCCCCCGACAGTCGGAGGAAAAAAATGCGTCAGGAGGAGCGTCTTAGGCATGGCGACGCATGATTGCGCCGATGACATGCCGGACATTCTTCCGATCGAGTCCGCCCGTCACAAACGCCGAGCAAATGTAGAGGATAACGCCGAGCGCCCCGACCAAAACCAGGTGTTCCATGCGACTGAAGAATGAAGCGCCACCCAAGAGGTCGGACTGTCGGACCCAGAGGAACAACGCCGCCGTCGGAATCACGGCAACAACACTGCGTAACGTCATTGTTGCGAGCCGGGCATAGGAAAGGTCGGTCAATCGCGGCACCCAACGGAGTGACAACAGGAAAAAGACTACGCTGCTGGCCACGCTCGCCCACGCCGCGCCAACATGTCCCAGGGAAGGAATGAAGAGCACGTCCAGGAGCACATTGACTCCCAGCGTGATGGCGATGTGGATGGTGTTCTCACGTTGCCGGTTGGATGCGTTTAACAGCGAGCTGAGAATGAGGTTCAGGAAAATAAACGGCAGGCCAAGAATCAACACGCGGAGTGCGGGCGACGTTTGACTGTAGGCAGCCCAGCGCAAGTTGAGAATTTGCTGGGTGAAGAGAAACACTCCGGTGGTCAGCGGCACAACGAGCAGCAGCAAAAACTTAAACGATTGTTCAAAGATCGCCCGCAACGCCTCGCGCGAAACCATGAATGCCCGCGAGAATGCCGGGAACACACTGTTGTTCAGTGCGAGCGGCAGAAACTGTAAGGCGAACGTAAGTTTGTAGGCAACACTGTACCAGCCAACCGCATGTTCCCCCTTTAAGAGTGAGAGCAAAATTACATCGATTGAAGCATAGGCGCGGATGAGGACCGCGGCGATGAAAAATGGTAGCCAGGTGCGAATGAGCGGGTTAATGAGCTCGTTATCAATTTTCACCCGGAAGTGAAGGTGGTGTTTACGCCAGAGCATGGTCAGGGCAAACAGGAAGTTGGCCAGCGCGCCGACAAACAGGGCCACACCAAGAAAGATGATGCTGTAGCCGGCGCGAATCGCCAGGCCGCCAATGATAAAGACGAGAATCTGAAAGATGACTGAACCGAGCGCTTCGTACTTGAGATCCTGGAAGCCGCGGAACACGCCGTAGAGCGTCAAGGTGAATGATTCCAGCACAACACTGAGCCCCACAATATCCGCGAGCGATCGCGTGATGGGTGCGTACGGCGTAAAATTCACGCTGGTGATCAGCAGCACGTACGCGACAATGGCAAATCCTGCCTTGAACCACAGTACGCTTGAGAGCAGCCGTTGCGCTTGTTCGGGGCGGCGCGCTGTTTCGCGGATCAGGACCGGCGAAAATCCCGCGTCAATGAACACGCCGAACACCGTGGCAAACGTGATGGCGGTGAAGATGCGGCCGGTGCTGGCAGCGCCGAGTGAGCCGGAGTAGTACGCAAAGTAGAGAAACGACAGCAGCTTCTGTGCGACAAACGCCACCGTGAGGTACGCGGTGTTACGGGCAATCCGGCGGTGACCTTCCCGTCCGTCAGACATGGCGACTGACTCCGGTGTAGCAGTCACGGCTTAGCGTTTCTGCCACTGTGGCGCGCGGCGGGCGCGCTTCAGGCCATACTTCTTTCGTTCTTTCACCCGTGGGTCCCGAGTCAAGAAGCCCTGAGGTTTCAATGTCGGACGCAAATCAGGTTGGTCGATAATTAAGGCGCGGGCAATGCCCAGTCGCACACTCTCTGCCTGGCCGCGAGAACCGCCGCCACGGACAACAGCCACGACGTCGATACGTTCGTTCATGCCCACCGAGATGAGCGGCGCGGTGATCAGGCGTTGTAAGTTGGCGACCGGAAAGTAGTGGGCGAATTCACGCTTGTTGATGGTGATCGTCCCCTTGCCCGGGCGGTGCAGCCAGACGCGGGCCACAGCGCTCTTGCGGCGGCCTACAGCATACGTGCCTTCGTGTCGCGTGGTTTTCACAACAGCGGGCTTTGGCGCGGCAACAACCGGAGCCTCAACAACAGCAGCCTTTTTCCGTGGAGTGGCGCGCTTGGCTTTTGTTGCTCGGGGGGCTTTGGGTTTGGCAGTTGGCATATTAGACTTTGGGACCAGGGTGGATAATCAAATTGTGGAGGAGTTTTGCTTGGAGCCTGTTCTTCGGCAACATGCGGCGCACAGCGTCGCGCATCACCAGCGCGGAATCCTTCACAATGGCGTCGCCGATCCGCGTTGCCTTCAATCCGCCGGGGTAGCCGCTGAAGTGGTAGCGAAGTTTCTGCGTGCGTTTCTTGCCGGTCAAGGCGACTTTGTCCGCGTTCCAAACAACAACCGACACGTTGGCCACTTGCGCCGGGTCAAATGACGGCACATTCTTGCCCTGAAGTTCCACGGCAATCACACTGGCAGCGCGCCCGAGCGGCGTTCCGGCCACATCAATTTCTCGTACCGTGGGTTTTTTTGCTGCAGTCATGGCTTAGGAAACAAATTCAAGAGTGACAATGGCCGCACCATCGCCGCGGCGCGGGGTGCGCTTGGTCATGCGCGTGTAGCCGCCGGCGCGCTGGGCAAAGCGAGGCCCGAGTGTGGTCAAGAGGCGCTCAACGGTCTTTGGAGAAAAATTCTTTAGCAATTCACGGCGAGTTGCCAAGGTCGGCTTTCGTGAGCGGGTGATGGACGTTTCCACGAGCGGACGGACAGCCCGGGCTCGCGCGAACGTCGTGGTGATGCGCTCATGCACGATCAAGCTCGTCGCCAACTGGCGGAGCATGGCCACGCGAGGTGCGCGGGTTCGGTCGAGAGTAAAGCCAGCCTTACGGTGTCTCATGCGCTCTTTTCTTCCTCACTCGGCGCTTCCTCAGCCTTGGCCTTAGACGCCCGCTTTTTTTTGGGCGCCGCCACTGTTGGCTCTTCAGCGGGCGCAATAGTTTCCAGGAAGCTGAAGTGCTGTGTTAACACGCTGGCTGCCTGGCGGACCGCTTCGGCCGGTGAAATTGTGCCGTCAGTGCGCACGGTCATGATCAAGCGGTCAAAGTTGGTCATCTGTTCGACACGGACGTGTTCCATTTCGAAGTTCACGTTGGTCACCGGCGTGTAGATGGCATCAACAGCAATCGTGCCTAGCGGAAGTTTTTCTTTTTCACGGTTTTCCACCGGTACGTAGCCGCGGCCGGGTGTCACGGTAAATTCAATTTCAAGTTCTGCGGCAGGGTCGGTCAATGTGGCAATGTGTTGCTCGGGGTTGACCACGTCAACGTCGCTGGTTGTTTTGATATCAGCAGCCGTGACTTCTTTCTGGCCTTTGACGTGCAACGACACGGTAACTGGTTCTTGCTCGTGCAACCGGAAACGGATGAGCTTGGTGTTTAAAATAAGCGTGACAACGTCTTCCACCACGTACGGAATGGCGGAAAATTCATGGTCAACGCTCTTGATCGCCAGGGCGCTGACGGCAGCTCCGGGCAACGAGGACAACAACACGCGGCGCAAGGCGTTGCCGAGCGTCATGCCGTAGCCGGGAAAACACGGTTCGATCGTGACGATTGCTTCATTGGGACGGTCAGTTGGCTGAACGTCGATCTTTTTGGGGAGTGGAAGTTGGTCCATCATAATCACGTCTCCGCGTTAGCGCGAGTAGTACTCAATAATGAGAGGCATTTGAATGCCAGTGGGGAAATGTTCAAGGCTGGGGATGGCTTCAATTTTTCCGGAGAGCGCAGTGGTGTCGCGCGAAACCCAGCTCGGAATCGTTGATTTCTCAATAGTCTTGGCTAATTCCTGGAAGTACGGCAATTTTTTGCTCGCTTCGTGGACAGCAATGACATCACCGACGCGCACGTGGCTTGATGGAATGTCGACGCGGCGGCCATTGACGGTGATGTGGCCGTGGTTCACGAGCTGGCGGGCCAGGTCGCGAGAAGCGCCAAAACCGAGCCGGTAGGCGGCGTTGTCGAGGCGGAGTTCAAGCAAGCGGAAAATTCCTTCGCCGGTGTTGCCGGTCTGACGCAGGGCTTTGTCGTAGTAGTTACGGAACTGACGCTCGAGCAGGCCGTACATTTTCTTGGCTTTCTGCTTTTCGCGCAGCTGCTGGCCGAAACCGGAGAGGCGGCCTGTTCCGGACTGCCCGTGTTGCCCAGGCGCGTAGTTACGGCGAACGATCGGGCATTTTACGGTAAAACACTTTTCACCTTTGAGGAAAAGTTTTTCGCCAACGCGGCGACACTGCTTACATTTGGGTTCGAGATTGCGAGCCATAGGAGTTAGACGCGGCGAACTTTACGCGGCCGCGGTCCGTTGTGCGGGATCGGCGTCCGGTCTTTGATGGATAAAACATTCAAGCCATTGGCGTGGAGGGCACGGATGGCTGCTTCACGGCCGGAACCAACACCGCGGACAAAGACGTCAACGTTGGCCAGTCCCATGTCTTTTACTTTTTCAATGGCGCTGCGCACGATTTGCGTGGCGGCGTACGGCGTGGATTTCTTCGGTCCGCGGAATCCCACGTGCCCGGCGCTCGCCCAGGCGAGGACGTTCCCCTGCTGATCTGTCAGTGTAATAATGGTGTTGTTGTAGGTGGCTAAAATATGCGCCTGACCCTGCGTCACCACTTTGCGTTTTTTCCCACCGCGGCGTTTTGGCGCAGCAGCCGACGCATCGGTTGTGGCGGCTGTGTCAGGAGTTTCGGGCGCTGTGGTTGTTGGGAGGACGTCGTCCATATTAGGTCTTTTCTGCAGAAGCCTTACGACCAGAACCCATCGTGCGGCGAACGTTGCCGCGGACCGTGCGCGAATTTGTCTTGGTGCGCTGGCCGTGGACGGGCAAATTCCTGGTGTGGCGGCTGCCGCGATAGCTGTTAATTTCTTTCAAACGTTTGATGTTGAGTAAGACTTCGCGGCGCAGATCGCCTTCAACTTTAAAGCTGCGCTCAATGATGTCGCGCAGGCGGGCGGTCTCAGCTTCGCCCAGGTCGTCGGTTTTGACTGAGCCATCAACTTTGGCGTCGCGTAAAATCGTGGCGGCGCGAGACCGGCCAATACCGTAAATCGAGGTCAACGCTATGTCGAGACGTTTCTTGGGCGGGAGGATGACACCGGCGATGCGCAGAGAAGCCATAAATTAGCCTTGACGTTGCTTATGTTTCGGATTTGAGCAAATCACGACCAAGCGCTGACGGCGCCGGGTGACGCGACAGTTCGAGCACATTGGTTTGACGGAAGCACGAACTTTCATGTGTAGCGATAAATGATGCGACCTTTGGTAAGGTCATACGGGGTCATTTCGAGGAGAACACGATCGCCGGGCAAGACTTTGATGTGGTTGAGCCGCATCTTGCCGGCCAAGTGGCTGAGAATTTCCTGGCCATTTTCCAGTTTCACGCGAAACATGGCCGAGGGCAGAACTTCGGTCACCTCACCAGCCACCTCCATGAAACCGGGCCGGATTGCAGGCGGCGGGAGTGGAGCGCTGGCCGGACGGCGGCGTTTAAAACGACCAGCCATTCCTAGACGTTGGTCTGATGAAGCCGCAGAAACTGCGACGGTGGCATCAGCCAGCAAGTCAACCCAAAGTCGTGCATAACGGGTGTGAGTATACGGGGTCTCGTGGAGGCTGTCAAGCGGCAACCCCTACCACAGCCTTGAGGCGCCGAACCCCCGCAGCCGAGCTCTTTTCTGAGAGGATTTTGATCGGTCCGACCTGTTTGGTGTGTTGAACGTGAGGTCCACCGCACAATTCCTTCGAAAAATCGCCAATTGAGTAGACGGTGACCTGGTCTGGGTATTTTTCGCGGAAAAACGATAAAGCGCCGGTTTTTAGGGCTTCGGGCAGCGTCATGGCCTGAAATGTTACTGGCAAGTCCTTGTCCACAACCTCGTTGGCGGTTTTTTCAACCGCCTCGCGTTCTTCAGGCGTGAGTTTGCGGGCAAAGTTAAAGTCAAAGCGGAGCCGTTCCGGGGTAATATCTGAGCCTGCCTGGTGGACGTCGTCGCCAAGCACGCGGCGGAGCGCCTGGTGCAGGATGTGTGTGGCGGTGTGGAGGCGCGTGATATTCCAAATATCGTCTGGTGAACGACCTTCGATGGAAAACTCGCCATGCAGACCATGCCCGCCGAATTTCTGTTCACTCCCCTGCCGCGACGTTTTTTTGTGCGCGTCGAGGAGTTCCTGGAAGGCTGCGTCGTCAAAGCTGAATCCTTCAGCCTTCATACGTTCAATGGAAAGGCCGTACGTTGTGTAGAGTTGAACCGCCTCATCAGGAGTGAGTTCTGTTTCCGAAACGCCTGGCAGCACGTTGGCGTCACGACGGTGACGGCGGACTTTGGCCACGACTGCGGCAACTTCTGTTTCGAGAACATGCTGGTAGGCAGCGGCTTCTTCGCGGAGTGCGGCGATGATGTCTGTTTCGTGCTCGGTCAGTGCCGGGTAGACGTGGTGATAGTGGTCGATGACGGCCGTGGCGACCGGTTCGAGATCGGTTTTGCCAACTGCGCACTGGTCCAGGCTGCGGCGAACAATGCGGCGGAGAATGTACCCTTGTTCTTTGTTTGAAAACGTCACGCCGTCAGCCAGCAGAAAAACCGCACCGCGGACATGGTCGGCGATGATCCGACGACGGCGAGCAGCGTGTTCGTCTTTGGGATCAACGAATCCCCCGTTATCAATGGCCCGGAGAATCGGCCGGAAGAGGTCAGTGGCAAAATTGTCCGGCACATGTTCAAGTACGGCGAGCAATCGCTCAAGCCCCATGCCCGTATCGATCTGGGAGTGTTTGAGTTTGTGAAATTCTCCTTGACTATTTTTTTCGTATTCCGTAAACACGAGATTCCACAGCTCGAGGAAGCGACCGCACGAACAGTTTGGCAAACACTGTGCTCCGCGCTCGCAGGCAATGCCTGTGCGGTCAACATGAATTTCCGACGACGGGCCGCACGAGCCGGTTTTTCCCGGCGGTCCCCACCAATTTGTCTCGCGGTCAAAGGCGTGGATGCGCTCCGGTGGGACATGCGCACTCCAGAGTTTTTCAGCGTCAGTGTCAGCCGGAACGTCATCGTCACCGGAGAAAATTGTGATCCACAGCGCGGCCGGGTCCAATTTCATTTCTTTTGTTAAAAATTCCCAGGCCAAGGTGATTGTTTCCGCTTTGAAGTAATTTTTTTCTTTGCCGTCGGTATCGGCGACAGAGAAATTGCCGAGCATCTCGAAGAAGGTGTGGTGGCTTTCGTCCCCTACTTCGTCGATGTCGCTCGTGCGGAAACATTTTTGGCATGAGGTCAGGGCGGTGTTACCAAAACGCTCCAGCACGGATTCCTCCCCCAAGAAGAACGGCTTGAATTGCTGCATGCCTGCGGTTGTCAGTAAGACCGATGGATCGTTGTCCGGCACCAATGATGATGAAGGAACAACGGTGTGTCCGCGTTCCTGGAAAAATGTGAGGAATTTTTGGCGTACGTCGTGTGCTGTCATAACTGAATTAGCCTACCATGCGGGAATCGGTGAGACAATCTTTGCCGCCCCGAGCACCGTTTGGCGCTGACTGATCATGGCGTACTGACCCGGAGTGATGGCGCGCTGGGGTTCGTCAAAGTCAATTTGAACGGAATGACCGGGCTTAAGAACAACGGTTGCCTGCTGGAACGGCTGAAGGTGGCGAATTCGGATGCTCGCCCGAAAGCGTTGGCGTGTGGGCTGGCCATTGATCCAATGAACCGGCGCACCAACAAGTGATGGACGCAACAGAATCTCCGGCTTACTGCGTGGTGCCATGACCAGCGTGTTGCTTTCAAGGTGTTTTGCTGAGACGTAGAGTGGCTCGGGCGAGGCCACGCCAATTCCGGAACGTTGGCCCACAGTGTAAAACGGCAACCCCTGGTGTTCACCCAGGTATTCACCATTCAGGGAAACGATTGGTCCGGGCGTTGGGGCAATACGCTGTTGTAAAAATTCCGTGATATTGCGCTCGCCGATAAAACAAATTCCCTGGCTGTCTGGTCGCTCGGCGTTGGGCAGTCCAATTTTTTTGGCCAGTGTGCGCACTCGTTCTTTCGTCCAACTGCCTAGCGGAAATTGGGCAAAGCTCAGTTGCTCTTCATTAAGTAAGCTGAGGAAATAGCTTTGATCTTTACTTTGGTCGCGAGCGTGCAGAAGTAGTGTTCGATCACCGCGATGAGCAATTCGCGCGTAGTGACCGGTGATAATTCCCGCCGCGCCTGCAGCCCGTGCCGCATCGGCGAAGAGTGAGAATTTAATTTCACGGTTACAGAGAATATCCGGGTTGGGTGTGAGTCCGGCCGCGTACTCGGCGTAAAAAATATCCAACACGCGCGCCCGGTACTGTCGTTCAAAATTCACGCTCTGGAACGGGATGTCCAAAAATTTGGCAACCGCCTCGGCGCTTGCCTGATCTTCACGCCACGGACAAAACCCGCCGGTATCTTCGGCGTAGTTTTTCATGAACACTCCAACGAGCCGGACGCCGCGCTTCTTAAGCAGCCAGCCGGCAACCGCCGAATCCACGCCCCCGGAAAGTGCTAACCAAAAAATAGGTTGGGCCATCGACAGCAATCAACCTATGAGGAAAGCTTGACAACCTCGCCGGGCTTCAGGTTGTGTACCCGATGATGCTCGTGAAGTTTTGTTGCTGGGATTGGAGCCGGTTCTTCGGCCGGCGCAGGATTCACATGTTGAATCTTGACTGCGGGAGCCGTCATGCGCGGCGGCGTGAAATTGCGCGGACGCTGCTGCTGTGGCGAACGTCCAGTCGGCAGCGGCTTGCCTTGGAATGAAACTGGTTGACGTTGCAGCGCTTCTCCAAGAGTGATTGCCGGCGGAGGTGGCGGCGACGCCGGTGTCTGTGTCGGTTGCACAACAGGAGTTTGTTGACGCGGTGTTGGAGTTGGGGCGATAGGCTGAGCTCGCAGCGGCGGACGTGACGGCATGGTCTCCGGAATTCGTTGGGGATGCGGAGATGCACTTTTTTGTGCCTGAACGTTTGTTTGAAATGTCGCCTCATCAACTTCAGTTTCCGATTCTGCAGTCAAGCCGCTCCAACGCATGATTTTTTCTTCAATCACGTCGCGCGGCGTGGCATAGCGTTCACGGGAAACGCGGATGACTTTCTCACGGTTGTCGGTGCGGAATTCGTTGGGTACCGGGGGCAAGGTTGTGGCTGAAAATGGTTCTGAGGCAACACCGTCGATCATGAGTTTGAGGTAGACATCGTACTTTGTCAGGTTGACGAGGTCGGTCTCTGTAAAGACCGGTGCAAACTCTTTTTCAAGAAATTCGGCATCAGCCGCACCAACGCGGAATGACATGATCGTACCGACGTTGCCAAACACAGCGGCGCGGACAATGTCCGATAACTGTTCAATGTATTGATGCGCGATAATTAAATTGAGGCGGTATTTTCTTGCTTCAGAAAGAATGTTGGCAAATGATTCTGTGGCAAAGTTTTGGAATTCGTCAACGTAGAGGTAAAAGTCCTCTCGCCCGGTTTCCAGAATATCAATGCGACTCATAGCGGCAAGTTGCATCTGTGTGATCATCATGGCACCGAGCAGGGCCGAGGCGTCTTCGCCGATGCGTCCTTTGGAAAGGTTCAGCAGCAGGACTTTACGGTTATCCATAATATCGCGCAGATTGATGCTTGATTTTGATTGCCCAACAATATTTCGAATATTTGAAATTGACAAAAACTGACCGACTTTATTTTGGATCGGCGCGATGGCTTCAATTTGAAATTTATCCGGGTACTTTGAATACTCTTCCACCCAGAACGCTTTAATGACCGGGTCCTGAATTTTCGCAATAACTTTTTTGCGGTATTCTTTGTCCACCATCATGCGGGTCACGCCCAGCAGCGTAGCACCGGGATAGTCCAGCAGCGCGAGAATGGCATTGCGGAGCACGTACTCCAAGCGCGGCCCCCAGGAATCAGCCCAGATTTTTTTGAATACACCAATGAGCCCCGACGAAACAAGGTGGCGGTACTTCGGGTCAACTTGTTCAATGACGTTGAAGGCGATGGGAAAATCCGCGTCTGACGGGTTGAAGTAGACGACATCATTGACGCGGTTCGATGGAATGTAGTCAATAACTTTTTCAACGAGGTCGCCGTGCGGGTCAACCACCGCCACGCCCTTGCCATCACGAATGTCTTGGATGATCATGTTCTCCAGCGTGGTGGATTTGCCCATGCCGGTTTTGCCGATCAGATACATGTGGCGGCGGCGATCGTCGCGCTTAATACCAAACCTGCGCCGCTGGCTGCGGTAGTTTGTTTCGGCGATCAGGGTGATGTTGTCGGTGCTGCTCATGTGATGGGAAGGTTTGTTGGCTCTTCTTCAGCCATGAGCGGCAGGCTGGCCGGCGGTTCACCGCGTTTGGCCTCGGATTTCTTGACCAACGGCGCCTTTACCGTCAGGACCGGGAAGTGATAGATGGAGGCGAGCTCCTCGGTGTTGAGGATGTATGGCGTCGTGCCGTGTTCAGATCGGACGCGGTAGCGCCACATCAAGCGGCGGCGGCGGGCATTGACACGGCGTTCAACAAAAAAATAATCCGCGCTCGTCTTTACTTTACCGTTTGACTTGAAACTATTCAAATCGAGCGAGTTGAACTGCTGCAATGCGCCGATAACGGCGGCATTGCGTGACGAATCAAATAAGTCTTTTTTGGCGATGTACGCGTAGCGGAATTTTGTTTCCCAACCGAGTTTGGCAATTTTGGTGCCAATCGCTTCGACGATCGTTCGCTCGTTCGGTGGCATGTGTTGGATCAAGCTGGGGAGATCATCCTTCTTTTTTGTGGCGGTGGCTTCACCCGGGGCAATCAGCGAGGCGGTCAGTGTTTCGTACACTCCTGAGACGACCTTCGACGGCCCGTCGAGAATGTTGCCGGCAGCCTTCACTTTGGCACCGATGAGCTTTTTAATAATGTTCTTCCCCTGTTCATGCCAATGACCGCTGACGTCTGGCGCAATAATCATTTGCAGCCAAATTTGCTCGCCTTCACGCAAGTGTCCCAGTGCTTCAAGAATTGCGGACATCGGGTCAAGGAATGTTTGTGTCAGCGTGTGCTCAAACGACGGGTAGGTGCGGATCGGGTACGGTGAGGGTTTTGTTAATTTAAATTCAGTCCCCCACATTTGGTATTCGTCGTTGGGATACTTCCATGGCAGCGCGGCGACGTAATCTTCAACTTCGGAAATTTCTGCGTTGGGGTATTGGGCGTAGAACGACGACTCAACGAGGTCGCGATATTTTTCCGGGGCACGAATGAGGAATTGAATGTAGCCGTCAATGGAAACAATTTCGAGTGACAGCGCCGGCTGCACGTATCCGTCAATGTACTTATCAATGAGGTTGGGATTTTTTTGAATGCCGTACAGTTGGGCAAACGCCTGCTCCATGGCTTTCGGGGTCTGCTCGTTTTCTTTGGGCACGTCGATGGCCAGCAGGATGTATTTTTGGCGTTGTTCAAACCGGGCACGAATGATCGTTAAATACCCCCACCACATGCCCAACAAAAAAGCCCCCAGAACAAAAATCCACCCCCCGTGCAGAAACACGAAGATCATCACTTGGAAAGGATTGGAGAAGCTCGTGCTGTTGATCGTGTTGAGGATTTGTTCAAGCATGGCTGTTGGTCGCCTGCTCGACCGGTGTATACCGACCATCCGCCAAACGTTGGAAGCGCTGGCGGTTATTGAGAGCTAAATGGATGGTATTCCGTTTGACAAATCGCTGCTCCATGACTTTCGCCACCAATTCGTCGCGGCTCATGGGCCTGGCGGCGTCCTGCAAAATTTTCACCAAGACATCGGCGACCACACCTGGCTCATAGCCCCACTCGCGAAGTGCATACGTGCCCCGCCCAACCA
>Ga0265292_1001581_pt1 | contig 19465 bp, 25 predicted proteins | sample Munlanlewell296A_FD_189080 | JGI IMG/M metagenome (GOLD analysis project Ga0265292, IMG submission 189080) | Leachate microbial communities from a municipal landfill in Southern Ontario, Canada - Leachate well 296A | ecosystem: Engineered > Solid waste > Landfill > Unclassified | place: Canada... | reverse complement strand
TTCGCCGCCTGCTGCGGCATTTTTTATTGTGCCTGCAGTTTTTGGCCCCGATTTTTGATCATCCGCGTATTCACACTTGCCGCTTTGCGGCGTGATCTTTTAAAATTCGACTTTTTCAGGGACGACTACCTAGCGTTATTGGGTCTGCCCGAAAATCTTGGCACACCCATTCGAAGGAACACACAAAGAATTGGTGCGTCTCGACACCACACCGCAATAAAAAAGACGGTTGATTTTACTTAAAATCGATGGGAACACATAATGCTTTTAAATTTTCATAAGCGGTTCCGGGAGGAATCTCGCAGCCGGCTCCGGTCATGTAACGATTGCCGATCGTCCGGTAGATTTGGATCAATTTTTCCTTGATCGATTCTGGGGTTCCCCGCATCACGTCGTTGGCCGGGTCCAGGTTCCCCATCAACACGGTTTGCGAACCTAAAATATCACGGGCTTTGGCCATATCTACCTGCCAATCCACATCGAGGATGTCCACCTTCAGTTTGGCAATTTCGGGAAGAAGATGGCTGATATTCCCGCAAATGTGAAGGCGAACGTACCCCCCGGCATTATGGATGGCTTGGACGAGGGTCTTTTCCTTGGGGAAAATTAGCTCCTGGTATAAAGGCAGTGAGACCTGGCTGGCGATGGCATCTCCGATGCCAATGGTATCCGCCCCGGACTCCAGTTGGACCCGTGCAAAGGGAATGGCTGTTTCGACGCAAAGGTCCATCAATTCGCCCAGAAATTCCGGATCATCAATCAGGTCGATCAGGAAGTTCTCTACCCCGCGAAGGTCGGCGGCCTCGGCGGCGGGCCCTTCGACCCAGCCCAGGATAGAATATTTTTTATAGGCCAGCTTCTTGTAGTGCTCCACTGCCATAATGCGGTCAAGCATTCTTTCCGAAATAAGGGGATTGGGCTTGGTCAATAGGTTTAAATTTTTGATTTCCTTCAGCGGGGGGGTGGGACATCGGGGAACGCCATCGGTAACGTATTCAATGGCGGCGCCAAATCCTTGCGTCTCCCGGTAGGGATCGGAAAAGGTGGTCAACTGATCGAAGCCGAAATATTCGGCGCACCGATAGATGGAGTCGGTCAAGATGCGGTAATCGGAGGCGAATGCGGCGTAGTTGGACCCGATGAACTCGGTCGCAAAGGCCATCAAAATCGGCAGCCGGGGCAGAATATCCACTTTCCGATCCGTCAAAACCCCCATGTACCGTTCATAGCCGTTCATAGTTTTTTCTCCTGGTTTTCATCTACACCAATCGGTTTTGATTTCAATCTTAATTCCGGGTAAACCATTCTTAAATTCAATCCCCTCGAACGATCCTTGCCATTGGTTTATGCTACGTTGCATGGAAGGGGTTTTCAAGGATTAATTCCCAGCTCTGCATGAATAAGGTGTTCCAGGATTTTTGGGCGAGACTTCCCCTGTTTTTGCATCATCATCCGGTTTGACTCGATGATCCAGAGGGTGATCTTTCCACAAATACAAGGTCATTGGAATATCCCAAAAGCTTTACCCCCGCGAAGGCTGGGGGAACGGGGATATCGTTCAATCTGACCTCTGGGAAAGGCTGCTTTTGGCAACACTCTGGGGAGCGGGTGACAAGAAATAATAACGCGCTTCCAAAATTACCCGCTCCCTTACGGTCGCGGCTCGTCTCGCCCGAAAATCCTGGAACACTCGCGCTCGGTCTGGAAATATTTTTTTTATGTTTTCCCATCGCAGGTCCTATACATAGGGGATAGACTTCAAATACGATCAATGGTTTAATTTTCCTTAATATTGGCTGATAATCTGTCGATATATAGAGTGTTACATCCCGGGTGGGTCGCTGCGACACTAGAGGACTATGATGGATATAAAATGTGTCATTACTATTTCGGAGTCATTTTTATGAAAATCATGATAGTCGATGATTCGCCGACCATACGAAACATTGAAAAAAATGTCCTGGTCCAATTGGGCTATCGGAATATTTCCGAAGCGGGTGATGGCGTGGAAGCCCTGAGTCTGATGGCTTTACAGATGCCCGATCTTTTCCTCGTCGGTTGGGATATGCCGAATATGGATGGTCTTACCCTGGTAAGGAACATTCGCGCCGCCAATCCCCATGTTCCCATTATTATGGTTACGACGGGCGCGGAAAAGAGCAGGGTGCTCAAAGCCGTTAAGGCCGGGGTCAATAATTATGTCGTGAAACCTTTTACCGCGGAGGTTCTGAGTGAAAAGATCAATCAAACATTGGCAAAATGCGGTGTTGCCGTTTAAAATTTATTGGCATTTTTCATCCACCTGGACCACTTCGGCAAAGGCTGAAGCATCGGGCATCTTAAACGCCTCGGCTGGAAGGGATTCTACCGCCGCCACTTTGCCCAGTGTCAGCCGCATGTAACTTTTATCCGCGGGCCAGACCAGTTCGACCTTGTTGGCCATCTGACCGTTTCCCATCGGCAGGTAATTTGAATACGTGGTCGTAAGTTCCACGCTTCCATCGGGGTTGTAGTAAACGATTTGACTGATGGTGGGAGTCGCATAGGGCGTGATAAAGACTTCCTTGGCCAGGTACGACCCGCGTTTGGGATCCTTGGCCGTGTATTTTAAAATATTATCATTTTTTCGCCGTTCGAGGGTCGGTGTGGATAGATTACCTTCCGGCTGTCGCAGGTTGATCTGTCCCAATGCCTCCATCAGTTTTATTGGCCCGCCCATCCGCCAACTGTTGCGTTCGGAGTCCACGAACTTCCAATATCCCCAATGCAATTGACTCGGCTCAGGCATAACCCCAAGCCAGTAATTCTGCGCATTGGACCCGATCTGTAAAGCCGGGTGGCCGAGGAAACTTCCCGTCAGATACAAATGCTTTGGTTGTTCGTACAATACCAGGACGGCGTCAAGATCATACCGCTTAAGCCCCTTGTCGGTAGAAATTTTCACCGACATTCTTCCACCCTTGCTTCGAAATCTGGCTGAGTTTTGCGCATTCTGCTCCGTTTGGTCGATCAGTTCCTGAATGGAATAGGGCTTGGCGGGCATTGTCTGTCGGGGCATCTGCGCACACCCCGCCGCCATTACAGACACCAATACAAAAACCAGCGTTAATCTAAACAATGTTTGTCGCATGGCAACCCCTTTTCATAATGACTAAACCCTAATTCCCAATGTCTAATCAATGACTAATTCTTAAATGACTAATGCCTAAAAAGATGTATGCCCCGGCTTCTTCTTTAGACATTAGTCATTAGGATTTAGTCATTTTATTTCGTATCAGTCTCCTGCCAGCACGGTGCTCAATTCTGTTCGGATTTGTTCGATCTGCTGATCGTCGAGATTCGGATTTGGGATATTGTATTCCTTTTCCTCACCCGATAATTTCATGATCCAGATTTCCTGTTCGCCGTCTTTTTGCCGCGTGGACACATATTTTAAAATTCGCTTTCGCATCAGGATCAGAGCAAGCACGAAGCAAAATCCGTTTTTGCTTTCGTCTCCACTTTCTGTAAGCCGTCGAAAGAAATCCACCAGCACGGCGTCGTCGACGAACAGCTTTTTCTTTTCGTCTTTTTTCGGGACACGGGCCTGCCAAAAGCTGAACGCCTCCCGCCCAAACTCGTCCGTCCAGCATCCCTGGCAAAATTCCAGCCGCTGGAATCCCTGGGCGGTTTCACCTAGTGTGGCATAATACGGCTCCAGTTCGGCAAAGTTTTTTTGGCATTTGCAGCAGGAACCGGTACGTCTCCCATAGTCATCCCACTCACCGATCATATACACTCCAAGCGGTTTTAGTTTTTATTTTGCCCGGAAGAACCGGCAGTTGACACCGTCGGCAGCAATCCGAACCTGTATTTTCCGAGCGCATTTCGGACACCACCCGACATAAGCGGTTCTCTGCGTATTTTTGTAAACACGGCTATACACGTTGCAGCATTCAAAAAGCACACTGATGTACGCTCGTCCTTCCCGGTCGGACTGCTCCGCCGATTCTCGCGGTTGCCGGTATCCGCCAAGTTCCAAAATATAGTCCGGTTCATCCGACATCACTTAATCCAAAATCTAAAATCCAAAATTCTTCTCACCGGTCTTGCCGTTTGATATCCGCTCCGACGGCGTTTAATTTTTCTTCGATTTTTTCATACCCGCGATCTATATGATAAACGCGATTGACCTCGGTCGAACCACGGGCGACCATCCCTGCCAAGACCAACGCCGCGCTGGCACGCAGGTCCGACGCCATCACCGGAGCCCCGATCAGCCGCTTGACTCCTTCCACGATGACAATCGGTCCTTCTTTCCGCAAATGGGCTCCCATGCGGTTCAATTCCGCCACGTGCAAAAACCGGTCGGGGAATATTTTTTCCGTTACCACGCTGATCCCGTCCGCTAATGACAGCAGCGTCATAAACTGTGCCTGTAAATCTGTCGGAAATCCAGGATAGGGCTGGGTTGTGATTTCCACCGGCAGTAAATTCCGTGAGGAGCTTACTACGACCTGGCCGTTATCTTTTTCCACGAATACGCCTATATCCTCCAGCGTCTTGGTTACGGCCATCAAATGCTCAAGCCGGCAATTTTCAATCCGAAGCTCGCTGTTTGTGATGGCCGCCGCCACCATTAATGTTCCCGCCTCGATTCGATCCGGGATAATCGTATATTCTCCGCCGCCCAGACGGTCCACACCTTCGATCACGATCTTCGGAGAACCCTGGCCGGTAATTTTCGCGCCCATCGCGTTCAAAAAGTTTGCCAGGTCTTCCACCTCCGGCTCGCATGCCGCCGATTCAATAACGGTCGTCCCCTGCGCGAAAACGGCTGCCATAAGCACATTCGCCGTCGCCGTTACGCTCGACCCGAAATGTCCGCCCAGAAAAATCTCTTTGCCTTCCAGCTTCTCGCATCGGCAGAGAATATCCCCGCCTTCCACCAATTCAACGTCCGCCCCCAGGGCTTCAAATCCCTTGAGGTGCAGGTCGATGGGCCTGGTCCCGATCGCGCATCCGCCAGGCATCGCCACTCTCGCTTGTTTCCGCCGTCCCAAAAGGGGACCCATCACGCAAACGCTCGCTCGCATCTTGCGAACGATTTCGTAATCCGCGTGCGAATTACTGGCGTCATGCACTTCCAGGCCGATCGTTCCATCTCCCATCCGTTCCACACGCACCCCAAGCTTTTCCAAAATCGCGAGCATATATTCTATGTCGCTTAGGCTGGGAACGTTATGCAAAATCACCGGCTCATCGCACATCAGACACGCCGCCATGATCGGCAGGGCTGCATTTTTCGATCCGCTCACCCGCACTTTTCCTCGAAGGCGTTTTCCGCCTTGTATGACAAAATAATCCATTATGATGACTCCTTTTCTGTTCTTCTACTCGTCTACTTGTCTACTTGTCTACTAGACTACTAGTCTACTTTCTTCCAATTACTATACGCGGAATATCCGCCGCGTCGCGCTCAAACTCAATTTCCTTATAGCCCTGGGCTTGGAACAACTTCAAAACCGTTTCGCTCTGATTATACCCGATTTCCATCACCAGGTAACCATCGGATTTTAAATATTCGCCGGCCTCCGCGATGATCCTTTTTACCACCGCCAAACCATCCGTGCCGGCCAAAAGGGCGTCTGCCGGCTCATACATCTTTATAGATTTCGGCAAACGGGAGTAATCTTCTTCAGTTACATAAGGCGGATTGGAAACAATAAAAGAAAATCGTTTTTTTGGCCCGTCAAGCCGGCTAAAAAGATCGCCAGCCATGAAGGTTATCGCGTCCCGCATCTTGTGCCGCTCGGCGTTCGATTTCGCCAGTTCAAGGGCATCCTGGGATTTGTCAACCGCTGTGATATTCATCGGTTTGGGTAAAAATTTCGCCAGGGCTATCGCGATACATCCGCTGCCCGTGCCGATATCGAGGATTTCCGGGGACTGTTGCGGCTGCTCGCGAACCTTTCGGATCACCCACTGCACCAGGAGTTCCGTCTCCGGCCGGGGAATCAGTACCGAAGAACTTACGAGAAAATCCAGAGAAAAAAATTCCTTATGCCCGATCAGGTACGCGATCGGTTCGCCCTCCGATGCCCGTTTGACCAGTTCTCGAAAATCATCCCGCTGTGGTTGGGTAACGACTTGTTCATACCGCAGATAAAGATCGACCTTCGAGCAACCTAAAACCTTAGCCAAAAGCAACTGTGCCGACAGCACCGGGTCATCCAATCCTTTGCTTTTAAAATAATCCGCCGTCCAATTCAAAAGCCGGCAGATTGTCCATTCCTGATCAATTGTTGTCATGGTTGTTTACCGTGATTTTGATCCAATTTGGATTTTTGGGCATGAAAAATCCTGAGAAGTTTACTCCAGCGATCCCGAACTACTTTTTCTTCGTTCTGCAAGAGTTTGTTCCACCCCATCACATCCACATCAGACATTAGCGAAGCCAATTGCCCAAGTTTTTGTGATATAGAAGTGGCACGCAATTCGGATATCATCTTGGCATCGACTTTTTTCCACCGACGTTTATAACTTTTTGCCTGAACTTTTGTAAGTTTGCTTATCACGATCCAATACCTCGTACTTCATCTTGGCATGGCTGGCGAAGGGTAAGGATTCCTTGAATGGCCCATGCGATAAGAACAATCGAAACCAAGAGAGTTAATCCGACAAGCCGCCCCGTGACCAGCAGAATATACGTTGTACGCCCCAGCCCATTGACAATAAGAAGCACCGCGCAAAGCAGACTCCTGCGGAACAACCCGTAGACGAGAGCGGCCACCAGCAGCATGTTGGCAAGCTGATAAACCGGATTCCAGGGAATTGTAACACCAGGGTTTAAAGGAACCCTTCCTTTTTGTGTAAGAAGCAAGAGCAGGCAGGTCAGGTTCGCCAGGATCATGAAAAGCCCCCACAAGCACGCTACGTTAATGGCAAGGGTCGCCTGTTTCTTGTCCATCGTCTGTTCCTTTCCATCAAGTTTTGTAGGTGAATTTTTCGAAACCCACCATCTTCGTCTTTCATATTAACTTTGCATTTTGATATTTGCAATTTGCATTTTGCAATTAAAAAAGAGCAGGAATGACCGTCAAATTCCCCGGCCATACCTTTTTGCCGTCAAAAGATTGGAAAGTATTTGTAACCGTTCAGTCCCTCCGTCATTGTGCCACGGCTGGCTTGTCCAGCCGTGTTTTAAGAACACGGTCGGACAAGCCGACCGTGGCACAAAAGGGGAAGTGAACGGTTACTATAGGCGAATATCGTCCGAGCGCATTAATTAATCATGTTTTGTATAATTGAAAACAGGGAAGCATCTAACCAATTGACTTTATTTGAGTTATGGTTGGACAATTAAAATTCTTCGGGCAGGTTGGGGTTGTGGTCGTAGATGTTCAGGGGACATTGGTCGCAGAGGGGAATTTTTCGTTTGCAGAAATTTTTTCCAGCGGCGACCAGGAGTGCGTGGTATTCGTTATAGAGATGGACGTCGGCGGGGAGGTTGGATTCGAAAAAGTCCTTGATGGTTTGATAGTCGTCTTCCTGAGCGATGAAATGGTGGCGGAGAGCGATGCGGTAGGTGTAGGCGTCGACGACAAAGGTCGGTTTTTGGGCGGCGTAGAGTATGATGTCGTCGGCGGTTTCCGGGCCTACGCCGGAGACGGATAATAATTCCTCGCGGAGTGATCCAATCGACTGGTCGAAGAAGCGGCCGAGATCGCCCTTGTAATTTTGCCAGACGAACCGTATCAGATTTTGGAGGCGTTTGGTTTTTACGGTAAAATATCCGGCGGGTTTGATCAGTTGAGCTAGATCGGTGGGGGGGATTTTAACTAATTTTTCGATATCGAGCAAATTTTCTCGTTTAAGGTTGTTGATGGCGAGTTCGACGTTTTTCCAGTTGGTGTTTTGGGTGAGGACGGCGCCGATCATGATTTCGAGAGGAGTGTCGCCGGGCCACCAGTGCTGGTGGCTGAAAGATTTCAGCATGGTTTCGTAATGGGCCATGAGTTTCTTGGCGGTGTTCATTTTAGTTTTTCTCGTATCTTGTTAAAACCACTGGAACTTGCTAATGTACTGGTAATTATGGCGAAGATAAAGGTAAAAAATACTGGTCGGAGCAAGGGCCGAGGTAAGGCGGGACTTGGCGGCGGGAAGCTGGGGTATATGGACGACGTTCATCGTCCGGTGACGTGTTTGTACTTTTTATTGCCGATGGTCGTGCTGTATGAATTGGGAGTGGTGTATACGTCGGGGAGTATTCATACCGCCCAGGCGAACCGGGTGATCGCGTTTCAAATCTTTCAGAAATTTTTGGCGTTGTTTGGAGCGAGCGGATACTATCTGCCGGGTTTGGCGATTGTGATGATTTTGGTGGCTTGGCAATTCGCGACCGGTGGCAAGTGGAAAGTGCGGGGTCAGACGATTTTGGGGATGGCGTTTGAAAGTATCCTTCTGGCCGTTCCGCTGGTCGTTCTGGCGCACGTGGCGAGCGGTTATTCGACGGTGATGTACGCGTCTGAGGCCTGGGCCAAGTCATGGCTTAGCGAACTGCTTTTGAGCGTGGGGGCGGGGATTTATGAGGAACTGCTGTTTCGATTGATTTTTATTTCCGTGCTGAGCATTATTTTGATGGACATTTTGGGAGTGGGGGAAGGTCCGGCCATTTTTTCCATTATGATCATTTCGGCGGTGGTGTTCAGTTTGTATCATTACCTGGGCGATGAAAGTTTCAAGTGGCACAGTTTTGTTTTCCGGACGATGGCGGGAGGATATTTGGCGGGAGTGTTTATTTTACGCGGGTTTGGAATCGTGGTGGGGTGCCATGTGGTTTACGATTTGATGGCGATGGGGATGAATGGGATGTTGCATAAGTGATGGATTTACATGCACCGGAATTAGCGCAGTTGCGATTGTATGTTTACCGGCGGCCTTTGCATCCGGAGCTGTTCACTATTTTTCTTGAGAAGCGGATTGATACGGGAAAATATGAAGCGCAATTATGGTTGATCGGGACCGGACACCTGATTAGTTTTCATTGTCCGGGAGTTACCTTGTCCGAACTGCTGACCAGCCGAGCGGATTTGCTTCCTGAAAAGGGGCTGGTTGAAGCGCTGCCGGTGGATAAGCCTCAGGACTACCGGGTGACTTATGAGAACCAGCTTTATTATCTGTTGAACGTGCAGTCAGAGCAGATGTCTGATGGGGTGTTTGTCAGCGTTCATGAGGAAATGAGCAAATTTGCCCAGACGCGGGGGATGTTCATGCGGTTTGACCAATGGGCGGTGGAAGGTCAGTTGCCGCCGTTCAGTTTTATCGATTATGAGCGCAGGCCAAACGAGTTGGATGTCTTTACCTATCATGCGTTTCCTGAACAGAAAGTGATGGTGCGGACTCAATCGGTATTTTCCCTGGAACCGATTTCTATGCAGACACATTCTCTGCACCGGGGACCGTTTGGGAAGAATTTTTAATTTATGATTGAAGAGAATTATGAAACGGGTGGTCGAATTAATCGGGTCATTTTGGTTGGGGGTTAGATATTGTGTTTTTCCCGTCGGGATGCGGGATACGGGGATGGCTCGGGTTTCGCCGTGGATGATTACGGGGTGGGGATTGTTGTATGGGTTAGTTCTGTGCGTGGTGTTCGGGGCGAGCTGGAAACTTTTCGGGGATATCTATTTCAGCGAATATAGCCGGCTGAGGATCGTTCCCATGGCCATGGTGATTTTAGTGGGGAGTGCGACGGGTTTTAAACAGTTGCTGGGTTTAGCGGTAACGGTGGATCGTTTGGCGGGTGAAGGACGCTCCGACGGAGCGGTAATTCCGCCAGTGAAGTTACCGGGTCAGTTGGCAATTGTGTTGGTGATTTTGCTGAAATTTTCCGCCTTGCTGTCGCTGCCGTATCATACTCCGTGGTGGCCTGGGGATTGGCGGCGGTATTTTAATTTTCTTTACCCGGTGATGTATTATCGGGTTTTGATCCTTTTGGGTTTATGGGGTAAAACAGGGTTGCTGGTGGCGGGGGCTACGGGACCGACGCACGGGGCCACTGATGATGTGGATCGGGCCTTTCGACGGAAATTGACGATCAAATCGTTGATTGGGAATCTGGTTTTAACGTTTGTGATGACGACGGTTTATTTTTCCCAGTGGCGGAATCGGGCGATCGGTATGCTGGTTTCGGTTGTGATCTTCTTGCTGGTGTATCTGGTGTCCATGATTTTTTCCTGGCGGGGGAAAGGGCATGACCGATACTCGATGTTCGCTATCGCGGAATTGTCGGAACTGTTTTTGCTGTTGGGTTATCTGGCGATTGCGAAGTTTCTTTGAGAGTAATCCGATAACCGTCGGAAAATTTATAGGTATTTCTTAAAGAACTCAAACGCCTTGTTTCCTGCGAACGCGTGCGGGCCGGGAAAGATGTCGGACCAGAGATTTTCTTCACATCCGGCGGCCTGGTAGATTTTTTTTACCCCTTCATAACCTTTGAGCGTATCGTGGATAGGGAAACAACTATCATAAATTCCCATTTCCAGAAGGAGCGGACGCGGGGCAATCAGTCCCGCGATATCATCTGTATCGAAATATCGGTAAATCTCCGGAACAATCTGCGAACCGCAAAAATTCGCTCTTTTAACGCCGAATTCGTACCAGGGGTTGACGTAGCAGATGATGTCGGCACATTTGATTCTTTTTTCAAAGGCGGTGGTAAAGGTGGTCATGGTTCCACCCTGGGACAGTCCCATCATTCCGATACGTTCGGGATCGACCTCGGGCCGGGTTTCAAGATAATCGATGCAGCATTTGAAGTCCCAGATATTCAGGGTGAGAGGGTATACGCCGATGAGGGCGCCTTTGATGAAATTGACGTTGCATGCGTCTCGTCCGGGGAAGGGATCCACCCCATCTCTTCTTTCGCCGAAACTTCTCAAATCGGGAGCGATGGTTAAAAAACCGGCCTTGGCCATTTGCTCGGCGTAATTGTAATTAAGATCGGCGATCTGGGCGATGTGGCCGCTGTCCGATCGTATTCCCGCGACGGCGTCTTTTCCATAGGGTCCGTGCCCGTGGGAGCAAAGGATGGCGGGATTGCTTTTATCGCCTTCCATATTTTTGGGTCTCAGGACTTGGCAGGGGACGGACATGAATTCTTCGGAGTTAAAAACCACCCGCTGACGGATCAGGTCGCCGTCTTCCACGGTGGACTCAACTTGGGCCTCTAGTTTGGCGGGTTCGGGAAACGCACCGAGAAGTTCAACAAACTTCGGATAGGCCTTTTTAAACCATTTTTCCCAGTCTTTTTTGGTTTTGCCTTTGAATTTCATTAAAGGCGTCCAATTTTCCATTATCTTTTCCCAATAGGCCTGCATGGAAAAGTTTCTATTTGCCATTAAATACGTCCTTTTTAAAAATATGCAGCATCAACAATGATCTTAATAATATGATTATCCTATGGCCAACGGTCGAAAATTGCAAGAGGGAATAAGTTATCGAGATTGACATTTGGTTTGGGTGCTCTTAGAATAAAAAACAAGAATATTTTTTGAAATAGCACTTATTATGATAAGGAAAGGGATTTCTTATGGCAGGTAATATAGTGGATTTGACGGATGAAAATTTCCAATCCGAGGTTTTAGAGGCAACTATTCCGGTGGTGGTGGATTTTTGGGCGGAGTGGTGCGGGCCGTGCCGTGCGATGGCTCCGATTATGGATCAGCTTTTCCAGTCGGTCGGTCAAACGGCGAAGATCGTCAAGGTAAATGTGGATAATGCCCGTAATACCGCGATGAATTACAGTATCAGCGCGATTCCAACCGTCATTATTTTTAAAAGCGGTCAGCCGGCGAAGAAATTCGTGGGCTTGACTTCGTTGAAGGATTTGCAAACCGCGGTCCAGGAAATGGCGGGATGAATAATTTAATTCTATAGGAAATTCTTTCTCTGTCCTCTCTGCGGCCTCTGTGGTTATAGCTCTTTTTTTTTAACCACAGAGAACACAGAGGACGCAGAGACGAGGTTTTTAATCTAATTGGTTGAAGCTGGGGAAAATTTAGATTTATTGCAGGAAGAGGAGCCGGCGGAAATAACCGAAGACGGGGGGCCTGTTCGGGCGGTGCTCACCATTAAGCGGAAGCGGTCCAAAAGCAGGATCGATAAATATCTTCAGGGTCGTTTTCCGCGTTTTTCTCGCACGGCGATTCAGAAGTTGATCAAGGAAGGGGCGATCACGGTCAACGCCAGGCCTGTCAAGGCGAGTTATGAAATTCTTCCCGGTGATACGATCAATTTGATTCTGCCTCCGCCGGAGAGTAAGGAAATCGCGGCGGAAGATATTCCGCTGGAGATTCTTTTTGAAGATCAATATTTGGTGGCGGTCAATAAACCGTCAAACATGGTAACTCATCCTGCCAGGGGCTATCAGAGTGGAACGCTGGTCAATGCGATGATGTTTTATTGTCAGAAGTTGTCGAGCAGCGACGATCCGGTTAGGCCTGGGATCGTTCACCGGCTTGATAAAGACACCACAGGGGTGATCGTGGTGGCCAAGGACGACGAAGCTCACTGGCGGTTGGCGTTGCAATTCGAGCGCCGGAAAATTCATAAGGAATACCTGGCGGTGGTGGAAGGGGACTTTGAACTGGATTCCGACCGGATCGATGCCCCAATCGGGGCGCATCCCTCAGCCAGGGAGCGGTATTCAGTTCGCCATGAAACCGGGCGATCCGCTTCGACCGTTTACCAGGTCATCGAGCGATTGAAGGGTTTTACTTTTGTGCGATTGCTCCCGGAAACGGGAAGAACGCATCAATTGCGGGTGCACATGTCATACCTGCGCCATCCGATCGTCAGCGATAATATGTACGGGGCACGCAAAATTACGGTGGGTCAGATTTTAGGCACAGACGATCCGGCGCCCATCATCGGACGGTTCGCCCTCCATGCCCATCAGATTCAATTTCGCCATCCGATTACCGGATTGGAAATCAAAATAAAAGCCCCGCTGCCGCCGGACTTTCAGCAATTACTTGAAATTCTGCGAAAAAGAAAATGAAAATAATCGGGCAGGATGGGCTTGGCCCACCATCGCTCTTTGTCTTGGCGTCACGGCGGTTTTAAAAATATTCTTTCCCCAAAATTTGCTTTTCCCCAAAAATGTGTTATCTTTATTGTAGGGGCACGGCATGCCGTGCCCTCTTTCGATCAGCCGCGACAGCTTCTTCTCTCAAATCCTCTTGTTCCAGGAAAAGGACAGTAAAAATGACCATCCCGCAATTCGCAAAGCTTTTCGACTTGGTTATCAAATACGCCGCCGCCCTAAAAAAAGACGACCAACCCCTAAACCTCAACGACGAAACTGAGATGGAATCAACTCCCCAAATCCTACCCACGCAAAACTCCTGGAAACCAAAATTGCACCATTTTTGCACTTTTGGACGAATCCACCCTACCAGACTTTTTGCTCAAGCCACCCAAAAAACAAACAAAAAGGGCAGCCACAAGGGCTGCCCCTACTTGTCTACTAGACTACTCGTCTACTTTTTTTAATCCAATTTCATCGACGTCAGGAATTCGGCATTGGATTTGACTTTTTCGAGCTGGATTCGCCGGCGGTTGCATCGGACAAAAGATCGACGCGCAGGCGCTCCCGTTCCCGATCTATTTGATCGGGTGTCGCCCCCAATTCACGGAGTATCGATTCGGTCATGGCCAAGGCGACTTCTCCCTCGTCAGAGAATACCTGGTTGGCGCCGGCTTGTCGTAGGGGAGGTCTTTCATGGAGATAGGAGGAGCGGGCGATAACTCGGATTTTCGGGTTCAGCTCCCGTGCCAGACGAATAACCTCTTCGCTGTTTCGGATGCCGGAGGCACTGAGGATAAGGCTGGCCGCCCGGTCTACTGCGGCGGTCTTTAACGTTTCCTGGTGGATCACATCGCCGTAGACGGCGGATATTCCCTCCTTGCGCAGGCGGTGGACAGTTTCAAGGTTCAATTCGATGACGGTCGGTTCGATACCGTTTTCACGGAGCAAGCGTGTGAGCGTTCGTCCCACGGGGCCGTAGCCCACGATGACGGTCCGGTATCGTGGGTCTCTGGCACGAAGGTTGTCGGAAGTAGAAGTGGAGATTGATGAGGCAAGCCGTGAGGTACGAAGGTTGAGCAATCGCCAAAGGCGGGAATGGCGGGAGGCCCAAGCTTCGAATGGGTCGATCAGCCGATAAAGAATCGGGTTCAATGAGATGGATACAATCGAGGCAGCCACCAGGGCATTCATGGCCTTATCCGTGAAGATACCCAAATCTTTTCCCAGGGTGGCGAGGATAAACGAGAACTCCCCGATCTGAGCAAGGGCGATGGCCACGGCGAGAGCGGCTCGAACGGGATATTTCAGAAGCAGGACAATACCAAAAGCCGTCAAAGGTTTGCCCAGCATAATGATGACCAGGGTGACAGCCACGGTCCCCGGCGATTCCAGCAGATACCGGGGGTTAAACAACATACCGACGGAAACAAAGAACAGGACCGCGAAGGCATCCCGCATGGGCAAGGCTTCGGAAGCGGCGCGAAGACTGAAATCCGAACGTCCGACGACCATCCCGGCAAGGAACGCGCCTAAGGCCATGGAGGCTCCGAATAATCTGGCAGACCCGGCGGCGATGCCCAGTGCCATTACCAGGACGGCCAAGGTAAAAAGTTCCCGCGAGCGTGTGGCAACCACGCGTTCAAGAATCCAGGGAATCAAACGTCCGCCGACAAAGAACGTGAAGGCAACCAGGATGCCGATCTTCAGTGTGGCCAATCCAAGGGCTAAGGGCAAATAGGACAACCCGGTGTGCTGCTTACCAAAGATGGCCGGCAGCAGCACGAGTAACAAGACAGTAAATAAATCCTCGACCACGAGCCATCCCACGGCAATGTGACCGACGGGAGTGTGCAACTCGTTATTATCAGCCAGCACCCGAACCAGAACAACCGTACTGGCGACGGAAATCGCCATGCCATAGACAATCCCCGCCGCCCATCCCCACCCGAAGCTCAAGGCCAACAAGGTTCCCAGTATCGTGGCCACAAGGCTCTGGCCGATGGCGCCGGGCAGGGCGATCCGCCTTACCGCCAATAGCTCCTTGAGTTGAAAATGAAGCCCCACTCCGAACATCAGGAGTATGATTCCGACCTCGGCCAATTGTTCCGCCATCTGGCGGTTCGCGACAAAGCCGGGGGTATGAGGACCAACGGCAACCCCAGCTAGAAGATAACCGACAATCGGCGACAGCCCCATCCGCTGCGTTACATACCCAAAAACCAGTGCCGCCGCCAAGCTACCGGCCAATGTTAGAATCAGGTCAAAATTGTGCATAATCCCATCTTACCTATCCGGGGAGGGTGTTTCAACGAGTTAGGATATCAAAAAAAAAGGGCAGCCACAAGGGCTGCCCCTACTTGTCTACTAGACTACTCGTCTACTCGACTACTTCTTAATCCAATTTCATTGACATCAGGAATTCGGCGTTGGATTTGACTTTTTCCAGCCGGCTTCGCAAAAGCTCCATCGCTTCGACCACGTTCATATCGGCCAGGACGCGGCGCAAGCGATAGACCAGTTCCAGTTCCTTCGGATCAAGCAGCAATTCCTCTTTTCGAGTGCCGCTGGCGGGCATATTGATGGCCGGCCAAATTCGGCGTTCGACGAGCTTGCGGTCCAAATGCAATTCGCTGTTGCCCGTGCCCTTGAACTCTTCAAAAATGACTTCGTCCATCTTGGAGCCGGTATCGACGAGGGCAGTGGCGATGATCGTCAGCGATCCGCCTTCTTCGAGTTTCCGGGCGGCGCCGAAGAATTTTTTCGGTTTCTGCAACGCGTTGGCGTCCACACCGCCGGTCAGAATCTTGCCGGAATGGGGGACTTCGGTGTTATACGCTCGTGCCAGACGGGTAATCGAATCGAGCAGGATCACGACATCGCGGCCAAATTCCACGAGCCGTTTGGCTTTTTCGATGACCATCTCGGCCACCTGCACGTGCCGCGAGGCGGGTTCGTCGAACGTCGAGCTGATGACCTCGGCCTGAGTGGCCCGTTCCATTTCCGTCACTTCTTCCGGCCGTTCGTCGATCAGCAGAATGATCAGATAGATCTCCGGATGGTTCTTACTAATGGCGTTGGCCATCTTCTGGAGCAGGACGGTCTTACCGGTTCGCGGCGGCGCGACGATCAAACCACGTTGGCCTTTTCCGATCGGCGTGATCAAATCGACCACCCGCATGGAGGTTTCCTTCGAATCGGTTTCCAGGACGATTCTCCCCTGGGGATGCAGCGGGGTCAGGTCTTCAAACACGACCTTTTCCGTCAGCACTTCGGGGTCTTCGTAATTGATGGCTTCCACACGAAGCAACGCGAAATATTTTTCAGATTCTTTGGGTGGTCGGATTTGTCCAGCTACGATGCATCCGGTGCGAAGGCCGAACCTTCGTATCTGACTGGGTGAGACATAAATGTCGTCGGGACCGGGCAGATAGTTGTAATCCGGGCTGCGGAGGAATCCGAACCCGTCCGGGAGAATTTCCAGAACGCCTTCCCCGTACATCAGGCCATTTTTCTGGAGATGCTCCTTGAGGATTTGAAAAATCAGCTCTTGTTTCTTCAGACCGGTATAATCGACCAGACCTTCCTCGCGGGCCACTTTATGAAGCTCGGCCACGGTCATTTTTTGAAGGTCCGTAAGGCGCAGTTCACGTTTGGCCTGTTCGTAACGTTCTTCCTGCGTTTGCGGAACAACTTCTTCGGTCTCCGGCTCGGCCACCGCAACCGTGCTTTCCGAGGAAGCCGGTTTTTCCGGTTCCATCTCCTGGACCAGCGTGGCTCCAGACGCATCCGCGGAACCTGGGGCAGAGGTCTCTACCCCGGTAACCGCTGTTTCCACAGCGTCAAGCTGCTCTTCTTTGGAACTACTCTTTTTTCGTCGGGTATACACTCTCGCCATAGGTTTTAAACCTCCCTAATACATAAATCATTTAATGGGTTTTATTGTTTACAATTAATTTTTGGAATACATTCATCTTTTGGGGTTTAGATTTGGGATTAAAATCCGAAATCAAGGGCTTCAAAGCCTAATTTTTCAAAGTTGATCAGCGCCGGCAAACGTTAACTTATCCTGGATACCTTACCTCCACGCGGACCCGCCGGACATTCCCCTGCTTATATCAAGCAAGCTGACAGGACACCGAGGAGATTATTCGGGAATAGATACTTTCCACTTGCTGCCGACAATCCTCTATCGTGGAATTATTGTATACTATACCATCGGCAAGCGAACGTTTCAAGTAAATTGAAAAAAAGAATTTTTCTCGCCGGGCCAGCTCTTCCCTACTCCAATTCCTGGTTTCACCGACCCGAAATTGCCGAATTGCGAGATCAGTGTCTACCACTATAACCCAGTCGCACAAATGTTTCAAGCCCGATTCGATCAATAATGGAACTTCGAGCACAATGGCCCGGACGCGGGCATCGGCTCGAAATCGCTCAATCAGCCGGTCCTGACGGGAAAGAACCTCTGGGTGAATAAACCCTTCCAATCGCCTGATTTTTTCGGAATCCGCAAAAACAATGTCCGCGATTTTCCGGCGATCCGCCTGCCCCTGGGAATCGAATACCTCCGAACCGAAATTCTTCCGTAAAAAATCTTTGGCCGCCTCTTCCTGCAAAATCTGATGGGCCAATTCGTCGGCATGAATCACCGAGCAGCCAAGCTCGGAAAGAATCCCCGCCACCAATGTTTTACCCGCTCCGATCGAGCCGGTCAGACCGATTACCGGTTTTTTTGGCTGTGCTTCGGGAGTTGACATTGCAATCCTTAACTTACCCTGCCACGCCATATTCTACATGCCTGGGATCCTCGATACGCTTGGAGGCATCCAGCACTTCCAGCCCCACGATATTTCCATCTTTGTCATAATCGAGAATCATGCCGGGTTTATCTTCATCACTTTCTTCGATTGCCGTGCTATTGAACCGAATCCGAAGTACATCCATTTCCATGTCATAAGTGATTTTCATATATTCCTCCAATATTTTTCGATCTTGCTCGTTCGGTATACCGTCACCACCACGGCTGGATTAATATCGTCCTTCACAATCGCCCTTACTAAAAAGATTTTACCATCATCGAAGGCGATTTTCGACTGATAAATTTTCCGTCCCCCATACGAGGATATTACTTGCTGAGGATTCGTCATAACGTCCTCGATTATTTCATTCGATAAATCCCGCTCTCCCATTTCCAATTTCGCATGGCTGGATAGTCTAAATTTCATATCTTGGCACAACCTTTCGAGATCAATTGTAGACTCTCATTTTTGACTTTATTATAATCGCATTCATGTCGAATGTTATGCCGAAAATTATTGCCGTTTCGTTAAATCCCAGTATTGATCGGGGAATTGAAGTTCCCGGTTTGACCATCGGAGCCCACCAGGTGGGTCGCCAGCTTTTTCGCCGACCGGCGGGCAAAGCGGCCAATTTGACCCATACCCTCGGTATTTTAAAAGTTCCTACCTTGATTGTCGGATTTGTCGGCAAGGGTCAACAGGACTATTTTGAGCAGTATCTTAATAGCGAGCACGTTTCCTGTCAATTCTTTCCCGTCTGGGGCCAAACGCGGGAAAATATCACTCTTTTCGATCCTGCCAGTCAAATCGAGACCCACATCCGTGATCGTGGTTTTGAGGTCTCCTCCGTTGATATCAATCATCTGAAACAAAATCTGGCTCAATTTTGCCGGAAAGATGTTTTTGTGGTCTTCAACGGTTCGCTGCCGCCAGGCCTTTCGGTAGAGGATTTTGTCGGTCTGGTTCAGATTTGCCAAACCAAAGGCGCACGGGTGTGCGTGGATTCTTCCGGGCAGGTGTTGCGTGCCTGCCGACCGCTGGGCGTGTGGATGATCAAACCCAATGTCGCGGAACTCTCGGAAATGCTTGAAACTCCCCTTGAAAATCCCACACAAATTATCGTAGCCGGCAATGAATTGAAAAAAAATATTCCCGTCGTGGCCGTAACGATGGGCAAAGATGGCGCATGTTTATTTTCCGGGACTGAAAATTTCGAAGGCCGAATAAATCTTGACCCAAATGAAATAAAAAATACCGTCGGTTGTGGTGATGCCTTTCTCGCGGGATTCCTGGCTGGAGTAACCGCCGGTAAAAATTTTAAGGAAAGTTTCGCCCAGGCCCTCACCGTCGCCACCGCCGCCGCGATCTCCCTTACCCCCGGCGAGGTCTCTCTTGCGGATATTGACCATTTTTTTCCTTTGGCGGAAATTTTTCCCTTCGAAGAGTAATACGGATTTTTTTTCTCATAGAGCTATTTGCGATGACTGGAAGTGTATGAATTATCAGGGGATATAAAAATGTTATTTTTGAATTTATCCCGCGAATATGCATTTATACGGGAATTATTTTTGAAATTTTATCTTTTCCGCGAAAT
>Ga0265292_1001580_pt1 | contig 19470 bp, 14 predicted proteins | sample Munlanlewell296A_FD_189080 | JGI IMG/M metagenome (GOLD analysis project Ga0265292, IMG submission 189080) | Leachate microbial communities from a municipal landfill in Southern Ontario, Canada - Leachate well 296A | ecosystem: Engineered > Solid waste > Landfill > Unclassified | place: Canada... | reverse complement strand
TATGCCACCCGGGCGTCCGCGGCAACGCTGTACTACATCGGTCGCACGAATGACCGCTGGGAGAGGAGAGCCAACTGGTCCGCGATACCAAAAGGATCCGGGAGCGTTCTCCCGGCTGCCGTACCTGGAATGTCCGACATCGCCGTCCTCGACGCAAGCGGCACAACCGTCACACTCCGGAGCAATGTGCGCGTCGGCGGCCTGGTCATCGCGAACAGCTGGACAGGTTCGCTCGTGATGGGAAGCGGCACGCTCTTCGCCGGCACCTCCGGCATCAAAGTCGGAAGCGGGCGCCTCATCGGAGGCATCAACCCGCTCTCGACCAGCGGCAGCTACACACAATCCGGCGGCATCGTCACCGGCCTCCAGAATCTCTTCGTTCTCTCGGGCAGCTTGACCATCCGTTCCACGAACAGCTCGAGACCGCAGTTCACCGCAACGGGCACCATCGTCTTCGACGGCAACAGGCAGCAGGAGATCCTCATCGGCGCCAACAGGGTGACTGCCACCATCGCGAGCCTCGGTCTCGACAACCCTGACGTCGGCTCCGCCTCCCGCCTGGTTCAGCTGACGGGTTCCGGCCTCACGCTCACCGGGAACGTCACGATTACAGGCGGAGTCCTGGATCTGAGCAGAACCTCCCCGGCACAGGCCCTGACGGTCGCGGGGAATATCTCACTCAAAAACAGCGCGAACGCCCAGGTGAAGGGAGCCAATACCATCACGCTCGCAGGCTCGCTCACCGTGAAACCGTTGGCCTCCTTCGCGATGACCGGCGGGACGATGACGCTCAACGGCACCGCGCAAACGCTCTCCGGCTCTCTGACGTTCCGGAACTTCCAGAAGCTCGTGAGTTCCGCCGACACGCTGTACTTCTATCCGGGGTACACGTACACGATGAACGGCGCCTCGATCGTCGCCGGCCAGACGACGAACACCGTCCTCCTCTCGCTCAAGTCTTCCATCGCCGGGAAGCAATGGAATCTCACGACGGTTGCGGCACTTACGCTCACGAAGGTCGCACTCATGGACAGTTACTCTACCCGCGGGATTGACCAGGTCTGCCAGGACTGTACGGACAGCGGCAACAACTCGCGTTGGAACTTCGAGAACTCTCCCACGGTGACTCCGGGAACCACGTCCACATCCGGTGGAGGAGGAGGCGGTGGAGGAGGCAAGCGCAGCACAACAACGACTACCACTACGACCACTCCCGCTGTGACCACTCCCACAACCACCACGACCGCTCCGACTTCCGGACGCGCGAAGACCCTGCAGAAGCGCATTGACGCGGTTCAGAAGTTGGCTGACAAAGCGAAAGGCGCCAAGCAGAAGAGCCTCCTCAGAGTCATCCAGCGTCTGCAGAAAACCCTCAGCAGAATGAAGTAAACAGAAAAGGAATCCCAACACTCCGGCTCTCCGAGAGGAGAGAGGGGTGTTTTTTTAGTTCGTTTCCCCGCAGCTCACCACCTCCATACGCATCTCGCGGACTCTGCCCGTTTTCGTCCCCACGAGAAAACGGTACATCCCTTCCATCCCCGGTACGAACTCATACGTCTTCCCCTTCACCACCCACTTCTGCATCCCGGCATTCGTACCGTCCGGGTACACCACATCCCGGATGACGAAAGGAACCATGGATGAGAGCGTGAGCGTCCCGCCGAGCGGGAACATATGCGGGATACCCGGCTCCAGGATGACCCCCTTGATGATGCGCCGCTGGAAACGATCGTCGCGACATCGCCGGACTCTGCTCACGTCTCCCAGTCGCTCGAACCGGGCGAAAATCTTCCCCTTCGCGCGGTCGGCGATCTGCGTGAAAGCGGCGAGGCTTAAGTCCATGTCGCGCCCCTGCACGAAGGGGCCGCGGTCGTTGATCCGCACCACAACACTCTTTCCGTTCCCGCTGTTCGTCACCCGCACAAGCGTGTTGTACGGGAACGAGCGGTGTGCGGCGGTGAGAGCGTTCATGTCGAACTTCTCGCCGAACGCTGTCCCGTCACCGTGGAATTTTTCCGCGTAGAAACTCACCTCGTGTTCCTCCGAAAGGAGCTTAGAGTCCAGATCGCGCATCAAGACGAGGAGTTCGTCGCTGGTCATCGTCTTCGCTTCCAGATTGACGGAGAGACGGTACTTCCCGGCAAGTGTGGCGAGATCCTTGGATTCTGCCAATTCCATCATCTTCTTCCCCCCCTCTTCGTCCAGGGGCTCACTGCTCCGAGTCCTAAAAAGCCAGAGGAGAGCATCCTGCGGTTTCAGCGGATCGGACGGCCGGAAACGCTCCCCGGAATCGTCGAGGATCCCACGCGCCTTGGCATAGACAATTTCCGCATACCCCTCATCCAAGGGCCCGACGTCCATGAACGGTTTCCCGGATACCTTCTCCGCGGGCCGGTTGATGCTCCGCCAGAGCAGGAGGAATCCTTCGCGGCGCGCGAGAGCCTGCTCCGCAGCGGAGAGCGCACGCGGCAGAGTGCTCAGGAGGAGTGCAGCGAGGAGCAGGAAGATGACGGAAGTGCGAATGCGCACGCGGCGCACTGTAGCAAGGTAACGGTTCACTGTTAACTGTTATTAGGTAGTGTTCACATAAATCTTGAATCAAAAAACTGCATTACGCGCCTCGGAGAGGCGCTCCCTTGGGTGGAGGAATTTTTCCAACATGGGAGCAGGTCTCCGACCTGCGTAGGCATTGGTTACAATGAACTTTTATGTGAAAACTACCTAAATACCCTCATATCGAATTTGCTTCAGCCGGGCATTTACCACATCGGACAGCAACGCCTGACGTGTCGCGGGGCCGAAGACACCCGCGCCCCGGTCACGCGCCGAGGAAACGATCTTCTTCTCCTTCTGATAGGCGATGATCCCGCGTTCCGTCCTCGTACCGAAGAGTCCCGTGATATCCCCGTCTTTCAGGTACCCGTTCTTCCGAAGCAGACGCTGAAGCGCCGTCACCGGAGCTCCCCTGTCGCCCTTCGAAAGCACTCTGGAAGGCACGATGTCCTTCTCCACGGAAGCAACGACCTGCATCTTCGCAAGCAGTGTCCTGGACCTTGCGGAAGCCTGCTTGACCTTCCATGCCTTCAGGATCGCCGCTTTCGTCGCGGGCCCGATACGTCCTGCTCCGCTGTCCAACGCCTGCCTGACCACGCCTTTCTCCAACTGGAAGGACAGGATGGCGTGCTGCACGTCGCGGTCGAAAATGCCGTCCGTCCGTCCGCGGTAGTACCCCAGATACCGGAGTAATTTCTGCACCTGACGGACATCGGACCCCCCTGCCCCGCGCGCCAGATCCTGTGGAACATCGGGGAGGGACTGTTGTGTGATTGCCGCAGCAGCCGTGAGCGTCGCAGCGGTGCGTTTCTCGACCGATGTGCCGTCCCCCGGCAAACCGTACTCTGCGAGGAACCGCCCGAGCGCACTCTTCGTCACCGGTCCGAACGTCCCCGTCGCAGCATCATCGAAGTAGCCGGCCCGTTTGAGGATCGTCTGGAGGAACCGGGCGGCATACGACTGGTCGCCGGCTTTCGCGAGCGTCAGGAGTGTCAGCTCGTCCGTCTTGGACAACTGCGCGAGATACGAGCGATCCGCAGGGAATGATCCGAGCGAGAAATGCTCAGCCGGAACCCCTTCTGCATCCGGGGGATACACCGTTCCCCGTACAGAACGGACACCCCACACGAGTGCGCGTGCGAGGCCATCCTCGCCATACCCCATCCAGAGATCAATCCGATGGACATCGTCGCCCCATTCCACCACGCGCGACCCGCGATCGTGCACGGTGCCGACGCCGATCCCCTTTAGCTCGATGACCGTTCCGAAAGGATACGTGGGAGGCGCGGCGACCATGCCCGGGTACACCGCCGTGCCGTCCGCCCCGGTCCTCCCCTCCCCGTTGAACGCAATATCTTCCCCGTAGCTCCCGCGGAAGTAGCAACACTGGTCGGGCAGAGGCGAGTAGTACGCCGTTACGACAAAATCTTGAATGTGTGGTTTGTCCGCCGCATAGACGGGGGAGAAGAACGTCCCAATGAGGGACGTCGCTATCACTGCCGCAGGGTAGATCCGGAGTTTCACAACCTTGATGTACATGAGTGTGGGTGTTTAAATCTCAGTATTATAGCACAAAAGAACTTCGTTTTTTAGGCCTTTGTACAACAAAGACAAAGAATCATGTGATCCGTCAATCAGTCTTCGGTGTATTCCTATTTCTTCAGCAGCTTGTCTACCATCTCTACGAGCGTCTTGATCGTCATATCCTTCTTCACGAAGTAATCGTCCACTCCCAGCTTCTGTCCGCGTTCGCGGTTGGTCTGGTCGTCGAAGTTCGTGAGGATGATCACGGGGAACGTCCGTTGCTCCTTCGGCAGTTTCTCGAGGACCCCGAATCCGTCGAGCACCGGCATGTTGAGGTCCAGGAGCAGGAGATCGGGAAGATTCTTCGCGATGATTTCCAGCGTTTCCTGACCGTTGACCGCTGTCAGCACTTCGTAGGCGTCCTTGTTGAATTTCCGGAGATAGAGGTCCAGGAGGACGGTATCGTCTTCCGCGATGAGGAGCTTGTACCTCGCCATAGGATACAGTATACCACCTTCCGTGCGAGGATTCAATTTTTTTACCGGGAAACTTTGCCGAGAAACTTCCGCGTTGTTCCATGGTCAGGAGGGAGATGTGGATCTTGCGTTTAGCTGTGTGCAAACGTACGATTCCCACTTGTGAGCGTCAAACGTCCACGGAAACGAAGCGGGTTCACCCTCCTCGAGGTGCTCATAATCATGGCGATACTCGCCATACTCATGAGCTTCGTTTTCCTGAAATTGAAGCCGTTCGCGCGCAAGCAACAGGCGTTCGATCTCGCGCGGCGGGCGGCGGTTAAGAGCATCGAGAGCGGTGTGGCACAGTACGTTCTTGACAATATGGCTCTCCCCCCCGGCACGCCGACCGGAAAACCCACGGTCGCGAAGAACATCTGCCAGGAAGCCGTGAAGGGGACGGATTGCACGATTGGCGCAGGCGGCGTGGATCTCTCCGGTCTTGCCCCGAAGTATCTCCAGGTCATCCCCGTCGATCCAGCTATGACGGGAGCGCTGGTAACCGGCTACAAGCTCTATAGCGACGGTGAGGACGTGTACGCGCTGGCCTCTCTCCTCGGCTCGACGCCGAGCGGCGGTGTCGGAACCAGCAGCAGCGCGGGGTCGAGTCCGAGCGCAAACCTTATCGCATACTGGGCGCTCAATGATAATGCCGGGACGGCGGCGGCTGACTCCTCGGGCAGGGGACACGACGGCACGCTCCGGAGTGGCGCCACATGGACGCCGGGTCTCTCCGGCTCCGCACTGCAGTTCGACGGATCCAACGATGAGATGAGTGTAGATGCCCATGCAGATTTCAACTCCCTCGGCGCCTTCAGCCTCACGGCATGGGTCCACCCTTACTCGTGGCGGAACGCACGAATCGCCGGGAACAATGGATACTTCCTGAATCTGCGTTCCGACGGGCTGGTGGACTTTGCCGTCAGCAACGGCAGCACTACTATTACGAAGACCTCACTCAGCCAGCTTCCACTGAGCCGGTGGACGCACATCGCCCTGGCATACGACGGTTCCAAGCTTCGTTTATACGTCAATGGCGAGCTGGATTCCCAGTACGATGTACCGGGTATAGGGAAAACGGTGGCTGATGCGGGTACGTTCCGCATCGGGGCTCCGACGTACTTCCACGGGAAGATCGACGATGTCCGTCTCTACGGCATTTCCCTCGGCATCACTGAGACGAGGGCACTTGCGGCGCAAGGTTTTCCGTCAAGCTCGCTTTTCGCGTATTGGAAGTTTGATGAGGGCATGGGCAATACGGCAGCTGACGCGACCGGGCGCGGTCATACGGCGACAATCCAGAGCGGTCCCACGTGGGTTGCCACCTCGACACCTCCCACGAACTACAGTAATGCCTTCTCTCTTCTCTTCAATAGAACCGGATTTGTACAGGTGCCAAATCATAGCGACTTCACCATCGGTGAAGGATTCAGTGTGGTTCTCTGGGCATATTTGGACAATTCCATGCCGGATTCCGGCTTTGTTTCCAAGATGGACACCTCGGCAAAGGGTTGGACCCTGTTTAATTACGGTTCTAACCGGATATGCCTGACGATCAATTCATACTCTCCAGTGGTGTGTACTGCCTATATCAATAGTGCAGGATGGCGGCATCTGGCAGCTGTTTGGGACGGTTCGAGGGCGAAGATCTACCTCGATGGTGTCCTGCAGCAGGATGCGGCGGCTTCGGCTCCCACCAACACAACGGTAAACTTATTCATCGGTGGCTATAGTTACTATAGTTATGGCACTCAAGTCTTCGATGATAAAATCGACGACGTCCGATACTTCAACCGGGCCCTTGCGTACTCGGAGATCAAGGTCCTGTTTGGCCAGTAATTACTTTGACGCATTCGGGAACGTGCCCGTATTCGGAGCGATGATGATGAAGAACGCGCCGTCCTTATAGATTTTGTAGCCGGAAAGAGCGGGATCCGTCGTCGCCGGATCCACCGGGATATCCGAGAGGTACTTCGGGACCAGGAAGGAGAGATCGATTCCCTCAACCGGAGGATTGACGCAAGCCAGGCCTTTGTTCGAGTACTGGCAAATCCACTTGGCGTTCTGCTCTCCGTAGCCGATGTTTGCCGGCGGAAGGACGCCGCTGATCAGCGCCTGTGTCAGCGCGGAGCGCAACTGACGCGCGTCGCTCTTGCGACGAACGTCGTAGGTCAACCCCATGTGGAACATGGGCCGGAGCTTCACGGCGACGATGCCCATAAGAATGCCGAGGATCGCGATGGCGATCAGGAGCTCGAGGAGAGTGAATCCGGGCCTCTGCCTACCGGAACTCGAAAGACAACATCCCATGGCAGGCATCATACGCCCGCTTCTGCATGCAACTATGCAAACGAAATGCGCACACAGTCCTTCAGGACGGCGGGGGCGAGCATCTTCTCCACCGTCTTCGTCGTATCCTTCACGAAGGGCTGCGTGAGGAGGGCGTTCTCCTCCTTGAACTTCCTCTCCTTGCCCAGCATGATCTTCTCGAGGATCTCCGGCGGTTTCTTCTCTTTGCTGAGCTGTTCTTTCCAGATTTCACGCTCCTTCAGGACGACTTCCTGCGGGACATCGCTGGACCGGAGGTAGGCCGGGTTCATGGCGGCGGAGTGCATCGCTGTGTCGCAGGCTTGTTCTTTGGTTCCGCCTTCAAGCCCGACGATCACGCCGATTTTGCGGTTGCTGTGTACATAGGTGCCGAGGACCGGCGCACTCATTTCCCTGGCGTCTCCCACCGAGATGTTCTCGCCGAGCTCCAGAACCGCCGCTGGGACTTTCTCGCTCGCGTAGGCGGAGAAACCGGTTTTCCCTTTCTCGAGCAGCGCATCCGCGAGATCCTGCCCGAATTTCAGGAAAACGTCGGACCTCGCCACGAAGTCCGTCTCGCACCGTATCTGGACGAGGGCGGCTTTCGTATCTGTGCTCGCGATGAAGACGGCTCCCTGTGTCTGGGCGCGCGCGGCCTTCTTCACGGCTTGCGCGATACCCTTCTTGCGGAGAATTTCGATGGCGAGCTCCTCGTTGCCCTTGGCTTCCTCGAGGGCGTTCTTGGCGTCCAGAACTCCGACACCCGTGCGGGCACGGAGCTTGGCGACATCGGAAGTGGAGATGGACATGGGCTGGATGGGGGGAAGGGGGGGGAATGAGTAGCTACTAGCTACCAGCTACTGTCTGTTTCGCATCAGCCAATTCCGACTCAATGGTGCTGAGGATGCATTCAATGGATTTCACCGCGTCATCATTGGCGGGGATGAAGACCTTGAAGTCGTCCGGATCGGCGTTGGAGTCGCAGATGCCGTAGACCGGGACACCGAGCTTCTTGGCTTCCAGAACCGCCACGCGGTCCCTGGCCGCGTCCACGACGAACACGGCGTCTGGAATGCCCTTCATGGAGGAAACGCCTGAGAAGCCCGCGTCCAGTTTCGTGAGTTCTTTGCGGAGTCCCACTTGCTCTTTCTTCGTGTACTTCTCCACCTCGCCGGTGCGGAAGGACTGCTGCAGATCCAGATAGTAGCGGATGCGGTTCTTGATGGTCGTCCAGTTCGTGAGGAGCCCCGGGACCCACTTCTTCGTGACCACCGGCTGGCCGAGCGCCGTGCTGACTTTTTCAATGGCAGCGAGACTCTGGAGCTTCGTGGAGACGAAGAGGATGGTCTTGCCGGATTTCTGCAGGGCCTTGAGCTCGGAGCAGGTTTTGACCAGCGCTTCATGCGTCTTTTCCAGATCGAAAATGTGGATGCCTTTGCGGACGCCGAAGAGCGCGGGTTTCATCTTCGGATTCCACTTCTCTTTCCGGTGGCCGAAGTGGCAGGCGGCTGCGAGGAGGTCTCTGAGGGAGGGGATGGGCATGGGAATAAATTGTTAAATTGTTAAATTGTTAAATTGCTTAAATGACATAAGCGTTTGTAGTTGCCAGCAACAATTTAGCAATTTAGCCATTGAACAATGGAGGAAAGAAAAACTTGGAATAAAGCCAGTTGTGGTAATCCTTAGTTCATACCTTCGACGTCTTTTCGCGCGTGTGCGGAGGAGTCCTAAGGGACCAGGACCGCGGCGATCGGTCGAAAGCGGAATGCCCCACGTAGATAAGAGGCAGGGGATTTATACAGGCGCATCAGGAGGTTTGCAAGAGGATGCACAGTACCTTGAGAGATTGACAAAGTGCTAGGAATAGTTTTGACAGAAATTGAAATCAGAAAGACAATCACGCACCAGGCCAAAAAACCGATGACGGTCTTGGCGATCTTTGAAATCACCGGATATCTGTAAGAAATCTGCTCTTAAATGGGCAGAATTACAGCTGAGAAACAACTAACCACTAACAATTTTTTTAAGAAAGGAGGTGTCCCACCAAGAAATTAGATAAAAGCAGAACCTTGAAGCATTGGAGCTTAAAGGTTCAAAGCTGCGTTCCCTAGAAGAATCTGGTTTAACCAAAAGGAACCCTGATCATGACGATCATGTCAGCTTTTGTGGCATCGAAGCTGCAAAAGATCAGAAAGGCGGCCCCTTCGCGGATTAAGCTGGGGGTCGTCGGTACGATGCGAAAGGTATTCGAAGTCGAGGCGGGTTTGCGGCAATTCCGCGCGCTGAAAGCCTGCCTCGTTGGCAACAAGAAAATCGAGCTGGTTACCGCGGACTCGATCGTCCCCGACGGGGCGCTTTGGGCCGGGCAGCTCGATGAAACCGAGGCGACGGTTCGCAAGTTCGTCGCCGATGGTGTCAATGCGGTACTGGTCAACGGCGTCAACTACGGCGACGAGTGGGCTACGGCTACCATCGCCAAGTGGACCAACCGGGGAACGGGGTGTCCGGTCTACACCTTCGTCCCCCCGGACCTGCCGTTCGGACCGGATGGATCGAGGAAGACGGATGACGGCTGCGGCATCCTGCCCGCGCGGCAGCAAACGCGCGTCAACATGGGTATCAACCCCGGCTGGATTCCGTCATCGGCGCTCGATAGCAAGATCTTCGCCCAAGGCGTCGACGACATGCTGCGGGTAGCGGGCGGCGTTAAAGCTGCGCGATCGGTGCGGCTTCTGCAAGTCGGGCATGACCAGCAGACCTTCAGCGCCATCCAGTGGAGCGCGCCGGTTTTCCAGAACAAGTTCGACATGTACGTCGATACCCTGGATAGCGGCGAGTTCCGCGACATGCTGAGGGCCGGGCTGGCCAAACCGCCCGAGTGGCTTGAGGAGGTGGTGGCCTATGTCCGGCAGTGGATCGACTTCAGCAAAGTCGAGGAGCAGTTCCCCGACACGCCGAAGCTGGTCGCTCTCGGGTTCGGTCTGATCCTTCAGATCCTGGTCGACCGGCAGCTCAACTGCGTTACCATGAACTGCTGGCCGAACATCCTCGAGGATCTGCGGTTCATGGTCTGTGCCATCAACGGCCTCTTCTTCCAGCATGGCATCAGCGCGGCTTGCGAAACCGATAAACCGGGGACGCTGGCCTGCTCGATCCTGCAGGGTATGGTCGTTGGTGAGGATCCAACGAAGTTCGTCAGCTTCTTCGCGGATTGGACCACCGTGAACCAGTTGGCAAACGCTGTCATGTTTTGGCACTGCGGGCCGTTCGCTCCCTGCAAGATCCGGGGTGGCGGCTGCGCGCAGTGTGGCAAGGGTTGGATTATCCCCACTTCGAGCGGCTGTGCCGGCCTACTCGACGGCAAGTGGGCGGAGATCGGGGAGCCGATGACGCTGCTCCAGCTTCGCCCGGACGAGTATGGGAACTGGGTGTTCGTGGCGTTCAACGGAAAGGTGACCGAAGGTCCCGCGACCATCGGTATGCATTTCTGGCTGGACGTCGGGGACATCCGCCGGCAAGAGCAGTTCATGATGGACAACCCGGCCGACCACCACAACAGCGGGATGACCGGCAACATGGTTGCCCTGATCCCCGAAGTGGCCCGTTGGCTGGGCTTCGCGGCCGTCACGCTGGATAACCTGGCCGCGTAGAACAGTCGAGTGTGTTCGTGGAAAGTTTCTCAGCTGGAACCGGCCTCCGCAATGCTGCAAGGCAAAGCGGAGGCCGGAACCTAAAACGAGATCAGGTTTCTTACCGACGCATACTCTCAAAGGCTTTGCTTAAGCTCGCTCAATTTCACCCTCTCCTGCTTCAAGCTGTCCCGATCCCTGATCGTCACCGTGTCTCCTAAATTCGTCTGATAGTAATTGACTTTTGTTGACACTTTCTCATTCTATGCAATCATATGTTCATGGAAGAACATGTACCTGAGGATATTCCCGATACAAGATCGGGAAATGCAGATAATGATGCTGAAGATAAGCTATTGGAAAAAATCGGAGGGCTAAAACAAAGACATGCGGAATTATTGCATCTCTGCGCGTCGGCGGGCGACACTACATCGATACGCGGGTTGGTAGCGCGTAGCGGGAAAAACAGAAATACGATAATGAATCATGCCGCCTGGCTGAAAGACCAGGGATTTGTCGAAATAGTCCGGGAAGATTATAAATCGGGAATTCATATTGTTGTGACTGATATAGGTCGCCGCGCGCTTGAGATTCTGGAGCAGAGCCACGAGCTGATGGATGATGATTATGGAACTCGGGTGGTATCTGCGGAAAAAATCAAACAAGCGGCCCAGAAAGCCAGATCGTTGCTTCGTAACCTGCAAATTCCTCCCGAATTGCAGTATGTTGAGGACGAACTAAGACTTCGGTTATTGCCGACTGCCTTGGATGCTTTTGCAGAAGGTCGTTCCCAGAAGACCGTCTTATCTTTGCTTGAGGGCAGGTTGGCGGTATTTGTGAAACTTGTACACTCGCGAAACGGAGCTCCGCGTCCATCCTGTGCGCAATTTTTTGGCTTGGATACATCGAAGGAGCCGCCGGTCGATGATGATTTTTATAGTCGCGCAGTCGCGCAGGAAGAATCCACTGTCGATCCGTATTGGGGGGAACTTTCGGAGCCGGAAAATGACGATGACGAGATCCTCGATCGAGACGAGCTAGGAAGGCCTGTATATCGGGCCGGCTGTTCCCCCGAGGAACTGAAGGCAGCTGATCTTCAGGGGGTTCAGCCTTCCGGCTCCGTTGATGATCTGGCAGAGGAACCGGAAGAAACAGCCTTTGGGCCGAAAATAAGCCCCGAACTTGAGGCATTACGCGTTGGTCAGTTTCGAGGACCTGAAAGAATCCTGCGCGACGAAACAGTGCGCGCTCAGGCTCAGGCGCTGTACGACTCGGCAAGACTGTCAGGGAAAACGCATCAAGGCGCGTTGACCAATGCCAGGGCATATCTTGAATTACGCTATAAAGAAAATTTGATAAATCAACTGAAATTCGATGAGTGGCAAACAAAGGGTAATCACTAAACAATCAACAGATTCTTCGCAGCTTATCGGACAGTTCTCCCAGCTGCACCCTCTCCTGCTTCAGGCTGTCTCTGTCCCTGATCGTCACCGTATCCTTCGCTCCCTGTTTCTCATCCTCGCCGATGGTGCCGAAATCCACGGTGATGCACTTCGGCGTGCCGATTTCGTCCTGACGCCGGTAGCGTTTGCCGATACTGCCCGTGACATCGAAATCCACAACGAGGTCTGTTTCTTGTACAACTTTTTTATACAGTTCTTGCGCCTTATTTATGAGGTTTTCTTTCTTGCTTAGCGGCAGAATAGCGACATCCACTGGCGCGATCTCCGGCTTGAGTTTCATCACCACGCGCGTCTCGCTGTTTTCCAGTTTTTCTTCTGTGTAGGCGTCGAGCAGTGCCGCAAGGACGATGCGGTCGGTTCCGTATGACGGTTCCATCACATGCGGTATGAATTTTCGGCCCGGATCGTCCGGGTCGGTATAGTTCATATCCTGTCCGCTGACCTTTTCGTGCTGTGACAGATCGAAGTCGGTCCGGTATGCCACGGCCGCGGCGAGCTCGCCCCAGCCGAAGGGGAACTGGTACTCGATGTCCGTTGTCCCCCTGGAATAGTGCGAGAGCTCGTCTTTCTCATGGTCGCGCAGCCGGAGATTCTTCGCGTCGATTCCGATCATTTCCGTCATGAAGGACCAACTCATTTTCTTCCACTCTTCAAACAGTTTCTTCCACTCCGTGCGTTCGGGGTCGAAGAAGTATTCGATCTCCATCTGCTCGAATTCCCGCGTGCGGAAGGTGAAGTTCCCCGGCGTGATTTCATTACGAAACGCCTTGCCGATCTGCCCGACGCCGAAAGGTAAGCGCATGCGCATGGTGTCCACGATGTTTTTGAAGTTGACGAAGATGCCTTGGGCTGTTTCCGGCCTCAGGTACACGAGGGCTGCCTCGTCCTCGAGGACGCCCTGGTGTGTCTTAAACATCATGTTGAACTTCTTCGCTTCCGTCCAATCCTTGGCTCCGCAATTCGGACAAGCGATCTTCTCGGCCAGGAGCATCTTCTGCACCTGATCCAGCTTGAGGATTGCGGCTGCCTCCACACCGATCCTGGGCTCCAGGAGTTTGTCCCCTCGGAATCTTCCGTGGCAATTTCGGCATTCGACAAGCGGATCAGCAAAGTTCGTAACGTGACCGCTTGCCTCCCAAACTTTCTGGTTCATCAATATGGAAGAATCCAACCCGACCATATCTGCTCTCTTGTGGATGAAGGTCTCCCACCACAAACGTTTCACGCGGTTCTTCAGCTCCGCGCCCAGCGGGCCATAGTCCCATGTATTTGCGAGACCTCCGTAGATCTCCGATCCGGGGAAGATGAAACCACGGCGTTTGCAGAGGGAGACTAAGGAGTCGAGGGATGGTGCGGGCACGGGGAGAGTATGATATAATAATCGGATTATATCCACTGCAATGCAGCTTCTCCTGATCGTCGGCTCGGTCCTCGCTGCCCTGATCCTCATCCGGATCTGGACGGGAGCTTTGAACGTGGGCGCGGTGGAGGGCGAGTCGCTCGCGAGCATCGAGCGGCGGCATCCTTTTCTGCCGCATCTTCAGACGATCCTCGTCTCGCTCATCATCGCGGGGGGGCTTTTCTTTCTCTCGCTCAAGTACGGGAAGACCACGTCCATCCGGTCCCTTACGGAGTCCATGGCGGCCTCGCGCACGCTCGTCGTGTTCGCGCTCATCGCCGCTTTCGGGCTCTTCGATCAGTGGCGGTGGCACGGAACGAAAGATCGGTACAAGTATTTCTACGCCTTCGTGCTCGGCACGCTCGTCACGTGGGTACTGATCGCGTTCAAGCGCGCGCTTTTCGAGACGGGCATCCAACAGGATCCCTTCCTCGTCGCGCTCGGGATCACTTGCATCGTCATCGGATGGAGGTTCCTCTTCGGTCCGTGGAGCGCTTCCATCAAGGCGACGGTTCTTGGGACATTCATTCTCTGGGTGACATACGCGATTCTCCGGTTCGAGGCGCGGGAGGAGCTCATCGCCACGGGGCTCGCCGCGCTGGTCGCGATCATTCCCGTGCTCATCTGGTGCGCGCTCTTTCTCTCGTACCACCGCCAGCGGCTGAGCGTGGTGATCCTCGCTTTCTTCGCGGGCATGCTCTCCACGGCGCCCATCCTCTTCTACAGCGAGCTCACGAGGCGGGCGATGGAGCTCAATTTCTTCTTCTTCAAGATCGTCCCGTTGAGTTACGGGCTCACCTCGCGGCAGTTCGTCGCGGAGAGCGTGCTGCGCGGGTCGTCGCCGATCAATTCCATCCTGCTCACCACGCTCGTGACGTACCTCCTCGTCGGCGTCATCGAGGAACTGTCCAAGTACTGGGTCCTCCGGTACTCGAGCCGCGAGTTCTTCCGTTCCATTGACGACACGCTGCAGCTCGCCATCATCGTGGCCATCGGCTTCGCGTTCGCCGAGAACCTCGTGAATCCAACGTATTTCGTCGGCTTCGTCCGGGAGTACCTGATCCAGCCGCCGACGCCGGAGTGGGGGCCCTTCCTGGGCGGCGTCGTGGGGCGGTCAGTGCTGACGGTGATGGTGCACGTCCTCTCCACGGGCGTGCTGGGCTACTTCTTCGGCCTCGCGTTCTTCGCTTCGCCTCTCATTCGTGAGCAGTTCACACACGGGAAAGCACATCCGATCTTCGCTGCTCTCCACCGGATGCTCAGTCTTCGCACGGAGGCGGTCTACGCGCGCACACAGATCATGATCGGCATCGTCTCGGCCGTCGTGCTCCATGGGCTCTTCGATTTCATCGTGACGCTCCCGGATGTCCTGCCCGGGAACCCTGCGACGCTCGGAGCCCTGCTCCAGTCACCGGCTTCGTCATTCCTGCACAACATCTCCCTCGCCCTCGTTCCCTCGGTACTCTACGTCGTCGGTGGATTGTGGCTTCTCATGGCGCTCTTCGAGCGCAAGGAGGATATGAAGGAATTTGGCGCCGTCGTCGAGACCCAAACATTTGTCTCGGGCTAGGGAGACGGGTACCATACGGCAACATTTCCCGTCTTCATTCGTATGGATCTCCGTAAGCGTTTTCTCACCCTCTCCTTCGGCGTGCTCCTGCTCCTTCCGCTCGGAGCGTTCGCGCGGCCGGTCACCGACATCGTGGATGCTTCGCAGAAGACAGTCTCTCGTGCCAGCTTCCTATCGTGGACGTTCGAGGCGCTGGGGATTTCCAAGGGATCACAGGACTGCACGCTGCCGTACACGCGAAGCCCGCGTGGACTCCGTTCGACTCTCTGTGCCGCCCAGACGTACGGGATACTGGAGGTCTTCGGCACGGGGAAAGGATATGTTCTGGGGAAATCCGTCACGCGGGGCGAGGCGCTCATCGTCGTCACCCTCCTCTTAGGCAAGAAGGAAACGGCGGATATCGGGGGTTTCAAGGATGTGAAGACGGACAGCGAGAAACAAGCGGTGATGAACGCCGTGGCGCTCAAGTGGATGGTGCCCGTCCGTTCGGCGCTCTTCGGGATCGCGCGGCCGCTCACGGGAACGGAAGCGCTCTCGCTCCTCCAGGCGACCTCCGGGCGGCTGCCGTCCAGGGTCCAGGAGATCACGATCACGATTCCGGGGTCATCTGCGACGGAGACGCTCCCCAAGCAGGAACTCCTCAATGCCGTGTGGCAGCTCATCAACCGCGACTACCTGCATAGTGACAAGATCGGCGAGGACGAAGCGGCTTACAGAGCCATCGAGGGGATGGTGGATTCACTCAAAGACCCGTACTCCACGTTCTTCCGCCCGGTGACGGCGAGTGACTTCCAGTCACAGATCAAGGGGGAAATCAGCGGCATCGGCGCGCAGATCGAGGAACGCAACGGCGTGATCATCGTCGTCGCGCCGCTCCCGGGGTCTCCAGCGGAGCGCGCGGGCATCACGGCGGGCGATGAGCTCCTGGAGGCCAACGGCACGGTGCTCACGGGGCTCGGTTCCGAGAAGGCCGTCACCTACATTCGTGGCGAGCGCGGAACGTACGTGGAGTTGAAGATCCGGCGGTCGGGAGTGGAACTTACGGTCACGGTGCAGCGGGATATCATCTCCATTCCGGAGATTCAGGTAAAGTGGCAGGGCTCTGTTGCCGTCGTGCAGCTCGTCCAGTTCGGCGAGACGACGGAGCGCCAGATCCGTTCGGTGTTCGTGGACATCGCGAAGAAGAATCCGCGGGGGATCATCCTGGATCTTCGGAACAACGGCGGCGGGCTCCTCAATGCGGCGGACGTGGTGGTGAGCAATTTCCTGCCGCAGGGGAGCATCGTGGCTAAAGTCCAGAGCAGGTCGGAGACCACCGAGGAGAGGACCGGGAGCGCGCCGACGATCGATCCGAATACGAAGCTTGTCGTGCTCGTGAACAGGGGGTCCGCGAGCGCAGCGGAGATCGTCGCGGGAGCGCTGCAGGATCATCAACGCGCCACGATCGTGGGGGCTCAGTCTTTCGGGAAAGGCACGGTGCAGGAGGTCATCGGCTTCCGCACGGGTGAGGCGCTGAAGATCACCATCGCGGAATGGCTCACGCCGCTTGGCCGCAAGCTGGAGGGGGTCGGCGTAAAGCCGGATATCGTGGTCGAGTCGGCGGATCGTGACGAGCAGCTGCAACGGGCGCTGGATATATTGAGATAACATGTGGGGCAATGAGGGCAATGAAGGGACGAAACACATTTTACCTTACTGCCCTCACTACCCTCACTACCCTCACTGCCCTCACTGCCTTCTTTGCCCTCTCTCCGCCTCATCCTCGCCTCGGCTAGCCCGCAACGGAAAACGTTGCTCAGAGCCCTCGGCCTCGACTTCGAGGTCGTGCCGAGCGGGATCGAGGAGGACGATCATTCGGAGAACGATCCCGCGCGTCGTGCCGCCGATTTAGCCCGGCTCAAAGCCTTGGACATTTCAAAAAAGAACCGGGGAGCGTTTGTCATTGGCTGCGACACTTTGGTCGTAGCTGCGGATGGAACTCTTCTCGAAAAAGCCAGCTCAGCCAATGAGGCGCGCAAGATGCTGATTTTGCAGAGTGGGCGGACATCGCTTGTACATTCAGCTCTTTGCGTCGTTAATTTGAGCGGAGGGTTGCACGAAGGAATCTCGACTTCCAAAGTTTCTTTCAAGAAATTATCGGAAAAAGAAATCGACTGGTGGATTGATTCCGGCCAGTGGCGTGACCGTTCGGGCGCTTTCCAGATCGACGGCCGCGGCCAGCTGATGATTTCGAACATCGAAGGGGATTTCACGGGAATCGTGGGTTTGCCGGTGTTTTTGTTGGGACAGTTACTGGGAAAAGCGGGGTATCCTCCGTTGTCCGCAGCAGCGACCCCGGGTCGCTGACCGGGACGCGGCGTCCCGGCTGCGGGAAACATTATCAATTCACTTCCTACATGTTCGAGTAGAATTGCGTCTTCCTATTCTGTGTGCGGTACTCCTCGCGCTTGAGTGCGCGGAATCGTTGGAGACGCCTGGTGCGCTTCTTCTTGTGCGTCCTGCGTTCCCTCAGGAGCTTGATAAACCGTGCTTCCTGCACCTGCTTCTTGAAACGGCTCTGCAGCCGGTCGTTGGATTCGTCGCCTTTCTTGATCGCGTACACGGCCATAAGCTGGCTTAGGGTAAGGGAGAGACGGGGGTAGTGCAAGGAGAAATGCAGTCATAAGGGACCGAAGGAACCGAGGGGACCAAAGTGACCGAAGTGACCGAAGTACAACAGCATTACCTCGGAAACCTCGGTACCGTCGGTCCCCTCGGTCACCTCTATCGTTTTCCCAAGATATCCGGCCACGGTATTAGCGGCGTTTCACCTGGGTTCTCCCGCTCAGCAGCGAGAGATTCGATGATGCGTTTGGCGAGCTGGACGTTCGTGACGAGCGGGATATTGCGGTCGATGGCGGAGCGGCGGATGAAGTATCCGTCAGTCTTTTCCGCCGAAGACGTGTGCTGCGGGATGTTGATGACGAAGTCGACTCTTCTGTTCTCGAGGTACTCCTTGATGTTCGGGTTCCTCGGCTCGGAAACCTTGTGGAGGCGGACGCTCGGGATGGAGCGGGAGGAGAGGAATTCGTGGGTCCGGTGCGTGGCGAAGAAGGCGAAGCCGAGTCTCTGGAGTTCCTCGATGGCCGGGAGCATCTCGATCTTGTCCTCCAGTTTTCCGATGGTGAGGAGGATGTTCTTGCGCGGGACGTGGAAGCCGATGGCCTTGAGCGCGAGGAGGAGCGCCTGTTCGAGGGTGTAGCCGAAGCAGGCCACTTCGCCCGTGGAAGCCATCTCGACGCCGAGCCGCGGGTCGGCGCCCTTGAGCCGCGTGAAGCTGAATTGCGCCGCTTTCACGCCCACGTGGTCGAGGTCGAGGGTCTGGTAGCGGATTCCCTCCGGAGCGCGTCCGAGGAGCGCCTGGGTCGCGAGTTGGGCGAAGTTCACGCCCGTCACCTTGCTGGCGAAGGGGAAGGATCGGCTGGCGCGGAGGTTGCACTCGATAACCTTGAGTCTGTTGTTCTTCGCGATGAACTGGATGTTGAAGGGGCCGGAGATCCGGAGGTTCTTCGCGATGTTCTTCGCGATGACCTTCATCCGCCGGAACGTCTCGATGTTCACGCGCTGCGGCGGGAGCACCATCGTCGAGTCTCCCGAGTGGACGCCGGCGTTCTCGATGTGTTCTCCGATGGCGTAGAGGAGGAGGTTCCCGCCCTGCGCGACGCCGTCGAAATCGATCTCCTTGGCATTCACTTCGAATTTGGAGATCACCACCGGCGCTTCCTTGGAGACGTTCGTCGCGGCGTCGATGTACTCCTTGAGGTCCTCCTCGTTATGGACGACGGTCATGGCGGCGCCGGAGAGGACGTAGCTCGGACGGACGATGACGGGATACCCCGTTGTCCGTGCGAACTGCTTGGCGGAGGCAAGATCCGCGAATTCCTTCCATTCCGGCTGGTCGATGGAGAGCTCATCGAGCAGGGACCCGAACTTGTGCCTGTCCTCCGCGCGGTCGATGTCGGCTGGCGCAGTACCCAGGATGTGGACGCCCTCCCGCGCGAGCTTCAGAGCGAGGGAATTGGGAATCTGCCCGCCCATGGAGACGACCACGCCGACAGGGTTGAGGAGGCGGATGATGTCCAGTATGCGTTCCAGCGTGAGTTCCTCGAAGAAGAGCTGGTCGCACTCGTCGTAGTCGGTGGAAACGGTTTCCGGATTGCTATTGATCATCGTCACTTCGAAGCCCTGCGCCATGAGCTCGCGCACGGCCTGCACGCAGCACCAGTCGAATTCCACCGACGAGCCGATGGAGTACGGGCCGCCGCCGAGGACGATGACGGACTTGGGACTTGGGGGTCGCGATTCCTTTGTCCTAAGTCCTATATCCGACTCCGTGCCGTTGTACGTCATGAAGAGGTAATTCGTCTTCGCCGGAAACTCCCCGGCGAGCGTGTCGATCTGCTTCACGACGGGAACGATGCCCGCGCTGCGCCGCTCGGCGGTGACGTCTTCCTCCTTGCTGCCCCGGATG